>Ga0209347_1000280_pt1 | contig 139400 bp, 118 predicted proteins | sample AutmiccommuBRH23_FD_187382 | JGI IMG/M metagenome (GOLD analysis project Ga0209347, IMG submission 187382) | Deep subsurface microbial communities from Mt. Terri, Switzerland - Autotrophic microbial communities BRH/23 (SPAdes) (version 2) | ecosystem: Environmental > Aquatic > Deep subsurface... | reverse complement strand
GTTTTAATATCAATTGATTTTCCGAATGTTTATTTGGGTTATTGTATATTTCCTCTAAAGAACCATTAATTACAGAACTCCCAATTCCCCAACCAAAACCATTTACTATTCTAAAATCATTTTGGATAATAATTTTGGATAAATTATGTATAAAACCTAAGGCCTCATTCCTATTGAATGGGTCAAAGATTTCAGCACTTCCTGAAATAAAAACTGTTCCCTTTCTATACCTAAATTCAATTTCATTCAAAATAGTTGTTATGTCGGCATAACTTTCTATTTGAAGTGATTTTATTCCGTATCGTTTTAAGTCATTTATTGCAAGAGTCTGTCTCGTAATATTATAATCAAAGGTCGCCTGGTTTGGATTCTGAGGATCTCCAAGAATAGGTTTTTTTATAAAACAATAATGTTGTCTTTTTGCCTCTCGAAATCGAAAATTTAACCTACTTAATACATAGTCTAAATTTGGGTCAGAAAAGCTAAATCCTACAAATAAAAAAGTCTTTGTGGTTAGTTCTCCTGTAAGTGCGTTTATAAATGGCTCATGTGTTTGATGATATTGTTCATATTGTTCTTTTGTTAAAATTGCATCATTAGGATGATTAACATCACCATGCATTTTATATATTACAATATCTCGTTTAGGCTTTGTAGTTAGAATCTGTTCATTTGTATATTTGACATCGACAACCTTGTTTTGTTTTATAAAAGATTTTTCAATTAATTCATCATAGTTTGTTGTCCAGATTGAAGACACAGATAATCTTGCAATAATTTTATGATTATCTGTTTCTGCCGTATCCTCAGTGAATTCTTCGAGAATCTTCCTGTTAAGTTTTGACCTTGTTCTATTTTCATTGACATGGAACTGAGCTATTGAAATTAAATCCTTTTCAATATTAATATCAAGTCCAAGGTCCAAAGCAATTTCTGTCATTAACTCAGACCAGTTTACAAAGCCAGAGGGAATAGAAAGCCCTGCACCTGCAAAAATAGATGCTGTCCCTTCATTTAAGTCCTTTACGAAGTCATTAATAAAAACCTCAATATCATTTGTAAATTTCATAGTGTATTATGATCTTTAGTTTTAACGCCAACGGCAAATTATATGTTGTCGAGGCGGATTGCGGGCGATTCAATATCAACCCGGCGCCTGCGAGGCTGAGCGGAAAGATGCCCACCAAAAACCACCGCTGCCGCACTTGACGGGTAGCTGAAAGTTAGGTACTGGAGTTCATCTTCTTGTTGTTTTACATAATTCTTCCATTTTCTGATTAATTTGTTTTATCTCAAGTTTCAGACTATCATTCTCATTTTCCAAAATAGTTTCGTATCGACTCCTTTGTAAAATAATAGTGTCTATTTTTTTGAGATATTCTAACGAAGCATCTATTTTTGGTGACGTAAAAAATATTGAAGAAATGAAAAATATAATACCTAACAAGCAAAGAATAGCTTGATAATTAAACTTGCTTTCAGAACACGTAAGTATCCATGTACCAATAAATCCATTTTTTCTAGCGTCATCTATTCCTTGTCCACCTAGGAAAATACTACTGATAAATGAGAGGAATGATAAGACAATTAGAATGTAAAAGAAATATGAAACCTCTCTCTTGTCAATTATAAAAACAAATAATGCTGCAATAATTGTCAACATTGAAAGTGAGGCTGCAATTAGTTGTGAGCTTAATGTAACACCTATATTTACTGCCTCTATCTTGTCATCTTTAGTTACCCCCATATTTGAAATTTAGTGGTTTCTAACTCTTTCCAACTATTATCAATAATTGTCATTATTTTATGACCAGAAATTTCCCTTTCATTGTCCACTGTTTTAAAAGCCAAATCTATTATTCTATGCAAATCATTTTTTATAGAGTCTTCTATTTCTTTGAACGAAATTTTATTCTCTCTTTCTAATGCCGCCATTAAGATTGGCTCGACAACCATCCGATGAAAATTCACTAACAAAAAATATTTTGCATCTGGTCTAAGATTCTTTCCATCTGAATGTGCAAGATGTTCAATGGTCGCTGAGATATAGTCGATTAAATTCGCCTGGTCAAAAATGTATCTTTCATATTCAGGAAATCGTCGCCTGAAAAACCGTGAAAGACGTCCTCTTAGCTTTGTGTCATAAAAATCATAACGATATTCATCAAGTAGAATATCATAAATTTGGTAATAATCTTTATTCATAGATATATCTTTTTAATCATAGCTGTAACGCAATGACTCTTGCACCTAACGGCCCTGGCTATGGCAAGTGCGGGGTTTCGAAGCCGCTTATTTGTCCGCCTACCGTAAATTTATTTAGTTATAAAGTCTTCATATTTAAGCAGTCAGCCCGCATTTACTATAGCCGATGTTGCCTGCTGTGCTCCTTCTTCATCCAGAAACAGATCAATCTCAGGTCTTAGGTAGTCTTTGTCGAAACTCCTGAATTTGAATAGGCTTGTTTTAATTTTTCCGGTAGTTCTTGAGTATTTGTCTGAGGCCGAAAAGAATATATTTTTTGCATTCACATAGTAATCATCTAAAAATCCTTCCACTTCAATATTATCAAGAAGCCATTTTTTGCGTTTTGTAAATTCATTCTTACGGGCAGGAGTTTCAATTACAATATTTCTAGTTAGCCTACTTTGTATTTTCTGTCCATCTTGGGAGTATTCAGCTTTTGTAAATAGAAGCGAACTCATGATGTGAAGAAAAATAAACCCGCCTTTGGAAATCAATTCCTTTTGCTCATTAGGGTAATCATTAGTTCTGATGTCTGAATTTTTTATTGACCAAATCTTTTGATACAAAATCGTTGAAAACCTATATAAGTCATAATCAGCTTTGTCATTGAAAATTGAATTGTATTTGGGTTCAGTATCGAAAAGTGTTGTAGTATCATTCACAGCGACAACTGATTCTTTGTTTACAACCGTGTGTATGATTTGTGCCATCTTTAAAAGTCCGATGACTTTATTTCCAGTAATTCCCTGACGTTTATAATAATTATCTCTTCGTTCGTAGTATATATTGGCTTCATGAAGGTGTTTTTCAATATTCCTTTGAATATTATCATTAGCTTTTAAACTAGCAGACTTAACCGGATTTTGTGAGTTCGTTGCACTAATAATATCTGTTTGAATGTCTGGATTTTCTGTTTTTACAAGCTTAACGAAGACCTTTAAATTATTTGGGAGTTCATTTTTCGCATCCTTGGCATAAGCATAAAACAGACAATGAATAGTCTGGCAGCCATTAACTATTTGGGGGTTAGTTATACTATATCCCTTTGTATCCAATGGAAGTATAGAGTCACCAATTATCGTCAGTCCATTGTTCATTGCCCAAAAGTTCGCAGATTTAGAATCATCTTCGGCAGAGTCAATTATTGATGAGTTTATTTTTCTATCCTCACCCAAGAAGAATCGAACATTTCCCTCAGTTAAATGGCTCTTAAAGTTTCCTTCTTCGTCAATTAGGCTTTTTAGTAGTTCGTTACCTGTAACAAAACCAGCAAAACCAGAGGTAGCAATATCTTTTTCAGAGATATTTAAAGGTTGCGAGTCGAATCGAACTTCTATTTGCTCATCAGTGATTGTGGTTAAATCAAGTAATTTCTGTGCTCCCCAATATTCGAACTCAAATGGAATTCCAAGTGAATTGGCTCCTAGTTCACTTTCCAGGTGTTTAATTTTCCCCGAAATCGAAACCTCTGATGCGCTAGTGACATAGTAAACCTCACAGGAAAATTTTGCCCTTTCAGTTCGGGATTTCCTAAATATCTTCCTTATGAGGTCAGCCATTTCTAATATTTCTTCGTTGGCTCCAATACTTTGAAGTTTGTCAAGTTCCAACTCAAGATTAAAAATCTCTTGAATTCCTTCTTTTAGTTTTCGAAAACCATCAGTAGAGAATCCATCTTCTTTTTTTACTTGAAAAAATTTGACCTTGACAAGGCTGTCTCTTGTGATTGGGTGTAATTCATCTTTTACTAATGTTCCATTACAGTAGATGTAGCAAAGGTCTATTCCTTCATCGCCACCATCTCCCATTATTCCGTCAATCAAGTCATCAAATTCAATCCCATTCAAAAATTTCAAATTTGAAAAAGAGGCTACCGCAATCTCAAATTTGTTCTTGTTCACTGTGTTTAATTCAGGATTGTCAGAAAATAGCTTAGTTATCTGATCGTCTAAAAGTATTCTTAGGCTCATATGGTTCTATTTTTTTGCATTGCATGCAACTATGTAACAGCACGGACTTATTACACTTTTTATCATTCTTGCTATCTGTCTTAACGGCCGGATTTCCATTCCAAGCAAGCTGGCGGCCTTTGTGCCCGGGACTGCTGCTTCACCGCCATCTTGTTTATAAATCCCAAAACTAACCGTATATGTCGTTTCAGGGAGTAGTTTTCGTATGTTCTGTGTTTTCTGGTGAATGTCTGTTTTCGGAGAGTGTTCAGGTGTCGTTTTCATTATTAGTTTATCATTTGGTGCCAGAAAGTTACAATAATTCTGAACGAAAAATCACACTATAAGGAAAAATGTTGATAAATTGCTCTTATTACTCCACACAACGTAAGTATCTTATCCGACGGATCACCAATCGTGCCAGCAAGGGTCTGAAAAAATTAGGTGCTGCCATTTTTTTAATATTGCCAGTTAAGGTTTAATTTTTCATTCTTTTGAAATTCAGTTATTTTCTTGATAATTGAACCTCTGTGTGATCCACCAATTGTAAATATCGCTTTTTCGAAATTATTCTCGCTACTGTATTTATAAATATACTTAAGCATGTGGTTTTCTCTCATATCATGGGCTTCATTCCACGACTTAAATGTTTGCGATAGCTTTTCCTCGTTTATTTTTTTTAACCCACCTTCAATAGCATTATTAATTTCAGAGTTTATCTTAACGCAGTCATTACTATTTAAGTATCTAAATCCATATTTTGCTACATAGTCTCTATTTAAGTCAGTTTTGTTCCGAAAAGTAAAACCATTCGAATCCGTAAGACCTTCAATTCTACTAATCATATAATGGTAATCTTCAAAGAATTCTTCTGAAGGCATATTTTCTGAATCTATAGGAATGTGCTTTGTTTTATGAGCCTGAGTATACTTATCTATGGCCTCTGATTCCAGGCTTTTGCTGCTTTTGTGAATATAATAAGCATCATAATGTGACGGTGGCATTTCTTCAAATATTATATCAGGACATATTTGTTCAAAAATTTGAAATAATTCGTTTGAATTACACTGACCTATGGCATCATGTCTTGTATTGATTAGAAATATTTTATGCATCGTTCATTTGATATTGTTTGCAGAAACGTTGCTCGCACCTAACGGTCACTTGTGAACCGTAGTTGCGGATTTCACAGAACGTCATTCCCGAGAATCGGGATGCCGCTCAAGAAAGGAGCGGAGACAACGCACCGCACGGACTGCGCAATACAATGTACAATTTATTGCGCAGTATTTATTTGTTCAACAATAATCTCATCATTGTCCCTGTTAAATATAGTATGAATTCGACTTCTTTGGGATTTGCCTTATCTGAATGTTTAACCTTATTGTTTTGGTATTTCGAATAATAATCTAAAACCTGCCAATAGAGATTTGAAATCTCAGAACTTATTTCTTGAGTTTTTAGATATTTCCCCAGTTCTACTTTTTGATTCTCTAAACTTTTTGAATTACCCAGCTTCTCTTTAAGTAAAAGTTCAACAGATAATCTCAAATTATCTATTACCTGTCTTTCTTTACCTTTGATTCCCAGATCAGAAAGACTTAATGAAAATAATTCATGAATCTTTGGATAATCAGCTAGCCAGTCTAAATTATCATTAATAAGTTTTTCATCTAAAAGTTTGGCACCTGCAGGATACAACAGAAACTCATTTTCCGAATATTTTAATTCGATGGGAACATTAGTAAGACTTATAATTTCTTTAACATCAACTAAAAACCTATTTTTGATTTCAGGCTCAATACTTTCCATCCAAGAAATTATTTCAAGTCCCAAGAGGATTTTTTTTATATCAGTTTCATTTCTAAGGTATTTATAAGAAAGACAATCTTCGACTTCTTTTCCAGTGATATTCAAAGTTAACCTATCATGTTTATTATGCCTTGAGTGGATGCCCAATAAATTAAAAAATTCTTCATCTGCTTCGTCATTATATATGAACCCATGCTGTAAAATAGAAGCATAGGAGTTTAAAATTCTTCCTTTAAAGTCATTCCACCTCTCTTGTTCAGAGACTTCGATATTCCATCTTTTATGAAAACTTTTAATTCTGTTTTCCAGGCTTATTTTGCTTGGGTTACTCGTTATTCTTGTCATCCTAAGTCGTTTATTTATATGGCACACAACATTGAAATAAACTTATCGTGAAATATATTTCTGTTTTGCCGACTGCGAAAGATTAATATACTCCATCAGATTCCGGAGAATATACTCATAAGGCAAGCCATTGTATGTATTAAAATTACGGGAGTATTTTGATCGTATCATTTGTTCAGCTTTTATTGCGGCTCACAAATTACAATAATATATTTAAACAATTGCTTTCAAATTGACAAAAGTTTATGTCAACAAATTCAGAGTTGTATGTCCTTAAAATGGATTTGGGGCTGAAAAAGGTGGCACCCGCAATATCTTCGAGCTTAGATCAATTATCAGAAATCAGAACTGTTCTCGGAGTGAAACCGTTGGTAAGAAAACAAAGTACTATGCCTTGTCAATCCTCATTTCAAAATCAAAAAGCTCTTTGGGCTGTATGCCAAGTCCTTTAGCCAATTCTAAAATAGTGGACAATTGAATGTTTCTTTTTCCTTTTTCAATTTTTCGAATATCGCTGTGATCTAAATTACATTGCTGGGCTAGTTGCCGGAAACTAAGATTCTGCTCTGTTCTGAAATACTCCAAACGCATTCCAAAAAGACGGAGAAATTCATTTTTATCATCAAAAATTACCATAATCGAAATAGTTAAATGGCAATTTCAGCAGATTGATGAAAAATAATGTGGGTATTACAACCCACATTTGAAAAAAATTATTACATTTGGAAAAATTACATCGTAAAAATGTAGTTTTGCGATTCTTCGATAGATAAAAATATTAGAAGCATTCGCACTTGAAGTCTCGCAACGAAAACTGGTAATTTTCAAACGGAGGAGATGATAAGTGAAGGTGCTCACGTCATATCACTACGATTTTGGCGTGGGCCTGCTTATCCTCTATGGGTATACCAGTACCTCGTTGCGGTAAGTCAGGTTCCACGCCATTTTTCATGGTACCCCCTGAACTTACCGGTTTTGGCACACGGCTTTGCCGCCTCCCCATTTCACGAGACGCAAAACAGTTTTTAACCCCAAAAACGAATGTATTATGCCTCGTTTTAAACGCTTTTTATTTCCCCGACATGCCCCGTAAACTCAGGGGCAGCATCTATCAATGACCCCCGTCTGTAAACCTTCAGGGTTTTCCGAAACCCTGGGGGTTTTGGGGAAACACAAACCTCCGGTTACACAAATAAAAATCATAAAAGTATGAACCCAATTTTCTGCTTCATGGGCTTGCTATGCCTTCTCCGGACCGGAAGGGACGAATGCACGAACGCGCGAAGTCACGAAGACCCTTAGATATTTACCGAATAACCAATCCTTTGTGGCTTGGTGTCTTTGTGTTCAATCATCTTTTTACGAAACCAAAACCTTAAAATAAACTGATGATGAGATACAAACTCAAGACTCCGGTACGATTAATCCTGTTTACAGCAGGTATGCTTTTGCATTTTGTGCATTGCAGCCCGCCCGAACAGGACCTGTCCGGCCCCTTAAAACCGGGTGACGAGGTGCCCGATCTCCTGCTAAAGGATGTGCTCAACTATCCCGGGGAAACTGCGCGCCTGTCGGATTTCGAAGGTAAGCTGCTGATCCTGGACTTTTGGGCCACCTGGTGTCACCCGTGCATTGAAGCCATTCCGCGGCTCGAACAGCTCCAGCGCGAGTTTGATGGCCAGCTCCAAATCCTGATGGTGACCTCGCAAGAAAAAAGCGCCATTGCCAAATTCTTTGCGGCCCGCAAGGTCACCCTGCCATCGGTAACGGGCGATGAAGCCCTGTCCGGGCTGTTTCCCCACAACCATGTTCCCCACGAGGTGTGGATCAAGGATGGGAAGGTGGTGGCCATCACCGGCGAATCGGAAGTCACGGCGGAAAACATCCAAAGCCGTTTTTCGTCCAATCCCACGCCACTGGCCGAAAAGAAAAGCAATTTTGACTACGACCCAACCCGGCCACTGCTGGTTAATGGCAATGGCGGAAAGGCCACCGATTTGCAGTACCACTCGGTGATTACCGGCTACCTCGATGGTATTGGCGGGGGCGGGGTGTTCACCGACAGCCTGAACCGCTACAAGCTAAGAGCTTTGAATGGTACCGTTGTGCAGTTGTACCGCACAGCCATGCGCTACCTTGGCGATGGAAGCCTGGCACAAACCAACCGCTGTATTTTGGATTTCGACGGGCAGGAAGTGCTGCCTCCTCCCGGGGTGCCGGCTTATTCTCCTGCCGCCCGCGACCGGTATTACTGCTACGAGCTGATCATTCCGTCTAACCAAAAATCCCGGGCCGGCCAACTGATGCTGGATGATTTGAACCGCTTTTTTGGTGCCCGCTATAAGCTTCGTGCGACCATTGAAAAACGAACGGTCCAGTGCTGGGTGCTCAAACACACCGGCGAGCCGGAAAAGCTGCTTTCCAAAAGCACGACTCCGGAAATTATCAACGATGAGCCGAACCGGCTGGTTTACCGCAGGCAGCCGTTCCAAAACTTCTACCAGGCGGTGACCGGCCTTTACAAGAACAATCCCTTCCCGGTGATTGACCGCACGGGTATGACCGGTGAGATTGACATCAGCTTTCCAACCGATGTGAAGGATATCCGCCGGTTCAGCGCTGCTGTGAAACCCTACGGACTCTACCTTGAGCAGGAACGCTGCGAGATTGACCTGCTTGTGATTCAACAATTCGATTAAAAACAATTTTTACCACACCACTTTATGCAAAAGAAAATTCATTGTTTACTGATCCTTGGCCTGGCCCTGGCTTTGCCGGCCTGGTCGTTTGCCCAGCCCGGGCAGGTAACGGGCACCGTGTTTGAAACCGGCGGAAAAGCCCTGCCGGGTGTTTACATCACCACGCCCGGCTATACTGCATCGGCCGTAACCGACAGCCTCGGCTATTTCGAGCTTGCCCTGCCAGCCGGTGAATCCGCTCTTCATGTGTCCCATGTCGGGTATTTCCGGCAAACGGTTTATGCTCCTGATGACGGAAGCCCGCTGAACATCTATCTCGAACAGGAAGTAGTTTCCATCGGCGAGGTAGTGGTCTCCACAGGCTACCAAACCCTGGCCAGGGATAAAACCCTGGGGTCCTACACCCACATCGACAACCGGCTGGTGAACCGGGCAGTCAGCACCGATGTGCTGAGCCGGCTGGAGAACATCACCCCGGCCCTGTTGTTTGACCGGCGCTTTGACGGCTCGCCTTCGCTGAGTATCCGCGGGCAGAGCACCATCCAGTCGGAGGAAAGCCCGCTGGTGATTGTGGATAACTTCCCCTACGAAGGGGATTTGGACAACCTGAACCCGAACGATATTGAGAGCATCACCATTTTGAAGGATGCCGCTGCCGCTTCCATCTGGGGCGTGCGGGCCGGAAACGGGGTAATTGTGATTACCACCAAAAAAGGCCGGCTGGAGCAGCCCATGACCATCCAGATCAACAACAGCGTGACCATTGGCCGCAAGCCCGATGTGTTCGATAACCCGCAGTTTCTGAATGCTTCGGATTTTATTGATGTGGAACAAAGCCTATTTGATCAAAACTATTACACCTGGATGGAGGACTATTCGGCCCAGCCCGCTATGTCGCCGGTGGTGGAGCTGTTGATTGCCCGCCGCGACGGGCAGATCAGCGAAACGGAGGCGCAAGCGCAGCTGGACCGCTACCGGCAGCTGGATGTGCGCCGCGACTTTGGTAAATTCCTATACCAAAACAGTGTCAACCGGCAACATTCCTTTTCCATGAAAGGAGGCGGATCAGCGATCAGCTACTATTTAAGCGGCGGACTGGACCAAAACCAGGAAAACCTGGTTCGAAATAAGCTGGACCGGGTCACGGTCAATTCCATGTTGACTTATCACCCCACGGCTTCACTGGAGATTTCATCGGGCATCCAGTATTCCCACAGCCTGCAGGAACAAAACAATGGCGGAAGCGCCGCAATAACCAGCGGGGGAACTTACGGCCTGTACCCCTATGCCCGCCTGGCCGATGATAACGGGAATCCACTGGCGGTGGTGCGTGATTACAATACCGCTTATGTGAGCCAGGCGCAGGCCAACGGTTTGTTGGACTGGTCGTATGTCCCCTTACAGGAGCTGCAAAACAAGGATTACACAATTCAAACGGATGATATCCGGATCAACACGGCGGTTAACTACCGCCTGACCTCCTGGCTCAATGTGGAGGGTCGCTACCAGTATGAAAACCAGGACCGGCATACCCGTGATTTTCAAAGCCAGGAAATGTATTATACGCGCAATCTGATCAACCAGTATGCATACACCGACGGGGATGGCACCCTGCAGTTTCCTGTTTCCCAAGGCGGCATCCTGGATAACAGCTACCTGGCCCTTGTTTCGCATTCAGGCCGGGCCCAGCTTAACGTGGATAGGAACTGGGGTGACCGTCACCGACTCAGTGTGCTGGCCGGAACGGAAGTCCGCCAGGCCCGCACCACCGGCCTGTCGGACCGGCTGTATGGCTACAGCGATGAGCTGCTGACCACCTCGCGGGTGGATTATACCACCAGCTACCTGCTTTCGCCCGTGGGTTCAACGGCCACCATTCCTGATCGGTCTTCCCTGACCTACCTGACCGATCGTAACCGGTCGTACTACGGTAACCTTTCCTACACCCTGCTGGAACGTTACATGCTCACAGCCAGTGCCCGGAAAGATGAATCCAACCTGTTTGGGGTGGATGCCAACAACAAAGGCGTGCCGTTGTGGTCGGCCGGTGTGGGCTGGCAAATCAGCTCGGAATCGTTCTTCCCGTTGCGGGACCTGCTCCCGGTGCTGAAGCTGCGAAGCACTTACGGCTACAGCGGGAATGTCAACAAGTCGCTGACCGCTTATGCCACGGGGTACTATCGCACCAACTCGGTGACTGGCCTGCCCTATGTGCAGGTGATGACCCCGCCGAACCCCAACCTGCGGTGGGAGAAAGTCAAAATGGCCAACTTCGGGCTTGACTTTGAAAGCAAAAACCATCTGCTGTCGGGCAGTATTGAATACTACCTTAAGCGGGGCGATGACCTGATTGGCCGCGCGCCGCTGGACCCCACCATCGGTTACAGCGTGGGCGGGCGAAACGAGTTTATCGGCAACAACTCGGCCCTGGAGGGACAGGGACTGGATGTGCAGCTGAACGTGCATCAACGCATCGGGAAGTTGAACTGGACTGCCCAACTGCTGTACAGTAAGGCGACCAATAAGATTACCCGCTACGATTATGAGAGCAATACGATTTCCAGCTACTTTTCATCCATTGCCACCCCTGTTCCTGGAAATCCGCGTTACAGCCTCTACAGCCTGGAATGGGCGGGACTGGACCCGGAAACCGGCGATCCGCAGATCTACCTGGACGGGGAGGTCACCAAGGATTACGCATCCATCCTGTCCAACCTGACGGTGGAAGATTTGGTTTACAGCGGTCCGGCGCTGCCCACCGATTTTGGTTCGCTGCGCAACAACTTCCGGCTGGGGGATTTCACAGTGGGCTTTACTATCAGCTACAAGTTAGGGTATTATTTCCGCAGGCCTTCGCTGAGTTACTCGGCACTCTTTAACAACTGGATTGGCCATGAGGAGTACAGCGAGCGTTGGATGAAGCCGGGGGACGAGCAATTCACCCAGGTACCGTCAATGCCCGTGGCAGGAACCAGCAGCTCGCGCGATTTTGTCTACACCTATGCCGATATCCTGGTGGAAAAAGGCGATCATATCCGTTTCCAGGATATCAATGTTTCCTACGACCTGCGGCGCTCCAGGAACCGGTGGCTTCCCTTCAGCAAGGTATCGGTTTACGGCTATGTCAACCAGCTCGGTATTATCTGGCGGGCCAACAAGCAGGGCCTCGACCCGGATTATATCTTCCGGCAGTACCCGGCTTCGCCAACTTATTCATTCGGTATTAACATCACACTTTAATTAATTATGAGATACATTACACCATTATTCATCCTGTTGTTGTTGGGTCTGCTGGCCTGCAGTGACGACTTTTTGGAAAGCAAACCGGATAAAAAACTGGTCGTTCCATCCACCCTGGACGACTTGCAGGCCATGCTCGATTATTTTGATGTCCACAATGCCAACATGCCCGGCATGGGCGAGCTGTCATCGGACGACTACTATATGCTGTTTGACCGCTGGAACAGCCTGTCCTCGCAGTACATGAAAAACGGTTATATCTGGGCCAAAGAGATTTGGGAAGGATCGGTTTCGATTGACTGGAACAACCGTTACCAACAGGTTTTCTATGCCAATTATGTGCTGGAAGGGCTGGAGGACCTCGATCCGTCCGCCGAGCCTGCCCGGTGGGATCAGCTGAAAGGAAGTGCCCTATTTCACAGGGCTCACGCGTTTTACCAGCTCGCCCAGCTATTTTGCGCTCCCTACGACAAGTCCGCTTCCAACGAGGGTTACGGACTGCCCTTGCGCTTAACTTCAGATCTGAACGTGCATGTTGGGCGGGCAACGGTCAAAGAAACCTACAACCGGGTTTTGGCTGACCTGCTGGATGCCCTGGAGTTGCTCCCGGAAACTGATCCCTTTAAAACCCGGCCGGTGAAAACCGCGGCCTGCGCTCTGCTCTCCCGGGTATACCTGTCCATGCAGGATTACGACAAGGCCCTGGAATATGCTGATCTGGCCCTTGACGCCGGCTATGAGCTAATTGATTTTAACAGCCTCAACACGGAAGCCTCGTACCCGATGGAGCAGTATAACAGTGAGGTGATTTTTCACAGTCGCATGACCCGCTACTCAACCCTGTCAAGCTCGCGGCTGATTATGGACTCGACCCTTTTTCGTTCCTATGCAGAGAATGATATCCGCAAGGCAGCCTGGTTTCGGACGGTAAGCGGGAACTATACTTTTAAAGGAAGCTACGACGGTTCACTGCAAATTTTCAACGGGCTGGCCATTGACGAATGTTACCTGACCAAAGCGGAATGCCTGGCCCGGCAGGGACTGGTGGAGGAAGCCATCAATACCCTGAATGATCTGCTGGTCACCCGCTATGAAACGGGAAGCTATACCTTGTTAAGTATAACAGATCAGCAGGGAGCCCTGTCCGTGATCCTGCAGGAAAGGCGAAAGGAACTGCTGTTTCGCGGTATCCGGTGGATGGATTTAAGGCGGCTGAACCTGGATCCTTCCACCGCCACAACACTTTACCGAAACCTGGACGGAACGCTTTACCAGCTGGAGCCTGGCAGTCCCAACTATATCTTACCTGTTGCCGATGATGTGGTTCAACTCTCCAATATCCCCCAGAACATCCGGGAATAGTGTATGCAGAACCCGGGGAGTTGCCACCCCGGGTTTAAATTTAACAGCAAAAGGCGCCCGCCTTCAGGGCGTCTTTTTTTGGTTCAGTCCTTTGAACGGAAATCGATGTGGTTGTTCACTTCCGAAGGCTTGACCCTGCGTACACCGGCAATCACTTCCGTTTGACTTTCCGAGTATTCACGGGCGCAATCAGGATCTTCCAGTTTGTCAGGACACAGGTCATCCGGGCTGGACACCTGGGTCGTGGTCACACTTGTTCCTGATGCATCCATCAAAAACCAATACGTGGAGGACGATGATTCCACGTTGCTTTTGCTTGAAATCACAAAAGCGCTTGCAGTCAATACCATGACCACTGCAATCAAAACTAATGCATACTTTTTCATACTTCTTGTTTCTAAATTATTAAAATGATTTTGATTTGAATTTTCCACTTTGGCGGGAAAGACCTGCGCCGGCAATCCTTCGGTCAAACCGGCACCCTAAAGCAACATATCAGCGGGAAAGCCCCGCCGGAAGACCGCCAGCCACCAAAGATTTTGCTTTTCGATATTCGCTTTGGGGGAATAAACAGGGGCATGCCGGACAGCAGTAAACCGGCCATAAAACCGGCCCGCTGCAACGCAATAAATAAATCTGGATTGATTTGCTCCACGCCCCATCTTTTTACAGTTTTTGTCCTGCTATAAATGTAGCGGAGCCACTTTTTTTTCTACTGAACCTAAATCAAGAAACACCTGAACCTAAATTCAGAAATGACTGAACCTGGATTCAGAGAAAAACGAATCCAAGTTCAGATAAAATCGAACTTTATCCGCAAATCCACTTGGGGTATGGCGAAAAATGAATCGCCAAAAAGACCTGATCCGGTTAAGGAGATCAGAAAACCCCTAATATTGAATATCCAAGAATTAATGATCAGCCGAAGGCAGCACGAAAGTCAAGGGTGTCCATGTTTCCTGATCATTCTGGTAAGTGTTTGCGGGGCAATATTCAGATAAGAAGCGATGATTGCCTTGGATACCTTTAATTCGATACCTGGGTGTGTGTCCAGCAGGCGCCGGTAACGCTCCCAGGCCGTAGTGCCCACAAGCTCGCGCACCCGTTGCGCATGATAATAGGCGTACTGGAGGGAAATGCACCGGCTGAAAACCTCTGCCTCCGGAAAGGCTTTGTACACATCCTGCAACTGCCTGTATGAGATGGAGATGAGTAGGCTGCCACGCATCACCTCAATATTGACATCCGAAACTTTCCGCTGAAAAAAGCTGACCGGGTCACAGACAATACTCTGTTCCTTCCAAATAATACCAGTCAGCTCCCGCCCGGCCTTTTTGTCGAAATAAAAACCCCGGGCGATGCCTCGCTCTACAAAATACAGGTAGTCGGAAACATGACCGGCGTTTAAAAGCAAATACCGGTGACGATGTTCCGTTACCGTCAACCGCTCATCAAGGGCTGCGATCAACTCATCGACATAGGGTTTTTCTGTAAGCCTTTTGGGGAGAGGCCGCAATTGAAAAACGACATCGTAGAGACTGTGTGTTTTCATTTTCTACATTGTTTCAATTAAATCATCTTTCGCAGCCTGTTGAGTTTACCTCCCCGCAGGCCATCGATTGCCGGTTTTCTCCCGGGTATTTTTGGGACATTCAGCGTCGTTCCAGCGTTGACCGGTTGATATCAATAAATACGGTATGATTGATGGCCTCCAGCCGGATACCAAAGCGTGTTCTGCCATTCTGTTGGATCAGCACGCCTTCATACCCGGCCAGCGGCCCGGAGACAATCCTGACGGGTTCCCCTTTGGTGAATCTTGTTTCAACGGTGATCGTTTTGTCCATTCCCAGCATGCGCTTGACGCCTGCAATATCCTGCCGGGAGATTGTCGTTGGTTTTCCATCGCAGGAGATATAGTTCGCCACCCGGGGTTGGCATCCAATATTGTATAGTTCATGCTCATAGGTGTAAACGAAGAGATAGTTGGGGAAAAGTGGCAATGTGATCCTTTTCTTTTGCCGGTTCTTCCAAACCCGTAAGGATCGGATCGTTGGGAAAAACACTTCGTAATTAAGGGCTGTAAGAATCTTATGAACCAGTTTTTCAGACCGGGGACGCAGGTAAAAGATAAACCATTTCTTTTCGCCTTCATGGTAACGGCTACCCGGAAGAATTTGGCTTTTTCCCTGCTTGATCATCCATCTCCTGCTCATCGTTAAGATTTTTATGCCCCAAACTCTTCTCCGAATCCAACAGTATCTTCACGGTAACATCAAAGGATTGATCCTTGGTCTTAATTATCACAAGTAGCTGTTTATCTTTATCTTAAGAAACAGCATTTAACAAAACTCCATTGAAAAAGACCCACCAAAGGTTGGTCACTTAGCAAAAACCAGTTCTTAAAATGCGTTTTTGAGATGCATACCACATGTACGGTTTTCAAATTTATTAAATAAAATTACATAAACAAACAGATTAATGTAAATTAATGTCAAATTTTTTGATCATAAGCCGGATGAAGGTTATTTCGGTTGTTTGGCAAAGTGCTTTCATTTCAGTCAACAATTTCAGAAACGGATAAAAAGGATTGGCCGGATACCAGACTCGAGGGCCCGGTGAAATAAACTTTTCCCGGGGCTCTTCCTAAAATCATAGTTTTTACCTAAGTTTGTAATCGACAGATTAATAATACTATGACTACAAAAGACCGAATTATTGAAGAAGCCTTCAAATTGTTTTTAAACCACAACTACGAAAAAGTAAGTATATCGGATTTGGAAGAAGCGGTTGGAAAAACACGAGGCGCGATATTCTACTTTTTCAAAAACAAGGAAGAGATATTCATCGCGGTTATTGACACCTACATCATTAAAAAGCAGGATCCTGATGAAAAATTTGACCTCCCGGAAGACCTGTCTTTGGAACAATTTATTTACCGGTATATCAAGGGCATAAACACCACCATGTCTCGCATGTTGTCGCTGTCGGTGGTGAATATCTACAAGCAGTATTTCTCTTTATACCTGCAAGCATCGCGCATCTACCCCAACTTTTCAGGGATCATGGCTCAAAATTCCCTTGCCGAAATAGGCCTTTGGAAAAAAGTGATTACCCGGGCCATTGACACCAAAGAAATCAAAAAGGTAGACCCCAATCATTTTGCAATCCTTTTCAGGAGTTGTTTTCTTGGTCTGGCCTTTGACCGGTGTCTCACCTACGGGCTGGATACGGAAGAATTACTTACAATCTACATGGACCTTTACAACCAATTGAGACTGAAAAAATAACTGATTTTATTGTAAGCGTATGTAAAACTTATTATTTTTACATACCAATCAGTATTATTTAGTCCTATGGAAACAGATGTATTTATTACCGCAGTCAGTAAATTCTTACCCAACGCCCCTGTTTCAAACGATGATATGGAGCGCTATCTAGGCCTGATCAATGGAAAGCCATCCCGGGTAAAACGTATCGTATTAAAGCAAAATGGTATTCGATCCCGGTATTATGCGTTGGATGAAAATCAAAGGATGACGCACACCAACGCTGAACTGGCATTTCGTTCGATTACAAAACTTTTTCCGGATGAAAAGATACCCGATGACATCGAGGTTCTTGCTTGCGCCACCGGTAATCCGGACCAGCTGCTACCTTCGCATGCCTCCATGGTTCACGGGCTGATGAAAAACAAACCGATGGAAATCTATTCCTGCGCAGGCGTCTGTTTGACCTGCCTGCAAGCGCTGAAAGTGAGCTTTATGAGTATTGCTTCAGGGCTTTCGAAAAAAGCCATCTGCTCAACTTCAGAGTTGGCTTCCCCTACGCTACTGTCCAAAAACTATGAAGAAGAGTACGAACACTGCGCCCGGGTGGGAGAAGATCCCTACATGGCTTTTGAGAAGGACTTCCTACGCTTTATGCTCAGCGACGGGGCCAGTGCGGTCCTGCTGTCGGATAAGAAAAACGAAACGGGCCTGTCCTTTAAGATTGAATGGATCGAAATGACCTCCTACGCCAATGAGCTTCCAACCTGCATGTTTATGGGTGCTGAGCTCAGGGGGGATGGGGAGCTAAAAAGCTGGAAGGAATTTGAAAGTCCGGAGCTGATCAACCGCTCGGTATTTACCGTCAAGCAGGATATTCGACTGCTAAAGCCCAATATTATTCGTTACTGGGTCGACCATCTCCAGCAGTGCCTGCAAAAACACGAGGTAGACAGTTCCGAGATTGACTATGTCATCCCCCACGTATCCTCCATGTTTTTCTATGGCAAGTTAGCCGAAGAAATCGAAACCAGGGGAATCGACCTGGGCACTAAAAAATGGTTCACCAACCTCACCGAAATTGGAAACATCGCATCAGCCTCCATATTCGCCGCTCTTGATGACCTGGCCAAATCCGGCCGCCTGAAGGTGAATGACAAGATCTTGCTCCTGGTCCCCGAGAGCGGGCGGTTTTCGTATGGAACGGTGTTGCTGGAGGTGGTGTAAATTAGCCTCTTGCCTTAGTAATCCATATGCCCGATGTGTTGTCCATGCTTACATTGCTGAAAAGTTCTCATTCGTCCATTAAGGCCAACTACCATGCTGTTAAAACACAAGTTTTACTTATCCAATTTATAGCCGGGGATACGGTAACTGCTTGGTATAACCAGCTCTTTTAATGGTAGAAATTAAAAGTCCTCCAGACCGAAAGACCTTTTTTCAAGTTGAATTGAAGCCAAATCATTAATTTACGAAATAATAGTTAATCGCAACATTAAAATTACCCATTTTGTCAACAGTCAGGTTTTGCAATCTGTATGAAATGTTTAAATTTGTGTTTGTTAGGCTCACTGGTCATCAATTAAAATTAAAGTAAAATGATCAGTGAACAATACGGTGAGTTCTAAAAAATTGATTGGACTAAAACATAGACATACAGCAATTTACCGGCTAAGGTTCGAATCCGCCAGAGACCTCAACGCATGATTCCAAAAGCCAGTAAATCGTCGATTTACTGGCTTTTTATTTTGTGATCAGTTTGAAAAGTCTAATCAAAACCGGATCAGTTCCTGACTGACCTTTGGCTTGCCCCTTAATGTCAGCAACTTCGACATGAAAAAATTCAAAGTACACGACTTATTCTGTCTATTGAACACAAGCTTCAACACTAGCGATCAGCCAATCATCACCCCAAGTATTCCCGACGTGGTGCAGCAAGGACACACGCTGTCGTAACATATTTTTCGCTTAGTTTTTGTATATTCCGGCGAATTTTTAATCCGCTTGACGATGAAGTATCTTTTGATTTCTGTTATTGTTGCAATAACTTTTGTATTTCCTGCCCAAGCTTTTTCCCAATCCATTGAATTTGACAATCCCATTGCCGAACAACGCGCCGATCCGTGGGTGCATAAAACCGACGCCGGCTCTTACTATCTGATTGCCACGGTACCGGAATACGACCGGATCGTTCTGCGCAAAGCAAGCAGTATCAATGGGTTGAAAAATGCCGAAGAAAAAGTGGTGTGGCAAAAGCATGAACAAGGCGTGATGGGGCACCACATTTGGGCGCCTGAGCTACACCGGATTGACGGAACCTGGTATATTCATTTTGCAGCCGGCGAAGCAGAAAATATCTGGAATATCCGTATGTGGGTCTTGTCGAACGCTTCGGAAAATCCGATGGAAGGCGAATGGAAGGAAGAAGGCCAGATAAAAACCCAACGGGAATCGTTTTCGCTCGATGCCACCACCTTCGAACATCGCGGTAAGCGGTATTTAATTTGGGCACAAAATGTCCGGGGCGGCGATCATGGCACAGCCTTGGTCATGTCGGAAATGAAAAACCCAACAACACTTACCGGCCCCGAAGTCGTACTAACCGAACCCGAATTCAACTGGGAACGCATGAAATACAATGTCAACGAAGGACCGGCAGTCATCAAACGAAACGGAAAGCTATTTGTCAGCTATTCGGCAAGCGCCACCAACCACAACTATTGCATGGGTTTGCTGTGGATTGACGAAAATGCGGACTTGCTCGATATCTCAAACTGGCACAAATCGCCGGGACCTGTATTTTATACCAACGAAGAGCTACAGCGATACGGTCCGGGGCACAATTCGTTTACCACCGCCGAAGACGGCGAAACGGTAATCATGATTTACCATGCCCGTGATTACAAGGAAATCCGGGGGCATGAACTGTCCGATCCCAATCGTGCAACACGAGCACGCGTTGTTCGCTGGACCGAAAGCGGCTTTCCCGATTTTATGCAAAACGAAGGCGATTAATCCAGAAGGGAAATAGCTTTCGTTGCGTACGAGCAGCACGAAAAAGACATTTAAATTCGTGATATTGGTTCTTAAATTGAACGAACAAATTCAAGCTTAATACCCTGTACCACGACAAAAATATTAGTTTTGTCCCCTAAAATCTATTTTCATGGAAATACAGCACGCCAACGCCCTGATCGAAAATGATGCCGTTACCTTAGGTTTATTAATTGTATTGTTAGCGGGTATTTTCTACACCAGTAATTCTTCCAATCCTGTTTTTCAAAAGTTTTACCGGGTCATTCCCATGCTGTTGCTGTGCTATTTCCTGCCCAGCTTGTTAACGACATTCAACATCGTTGACGGTGAAAATTCCATGCTTTACTTTGTTGCTTCGCGCTATTTGCTGCCAGCGAGTTTGGTGCTGCTCACCCTGAGTATCGATTTAAAAGAAGTTTTCAAACTGGGAAGCAAAGCGTTGATCATGTTTTTGACCGGTACCGTTGGTGTGATTATTGGCGGGCCATTGGCCATTATCATTACATCAGCCATTAACCCTGATTTGATTGGTGGAGCCGGCCCTGAAGCCGTGTGGCGCGGCATGACCACCATTGCCGGAAGCTGGATTGGAGGCGGCGCCAACCAAGCTGCCATGTACGAGATCTTTGAACCGTCGGACCGGCTGTATTCCATCATGATTACGATTGATGTGCTGGTTGCGGAAGTTTGGATGGCCTTTTTGCTGATTGGGGTAGGAAAAGCCAATAAAATCGATAAATTTTTCAAGGCCGATGCCAGCAGTGTGCATCGCCTGCAAGAAAAGATGCACAATTTCAGCCTAAAAACTGCCCGGATTCCAAGTACAACGGACATTATGGTCATCTTGGGTATTGGCCTTGGCATCACCGGGCTAGCTCATTTGATTGCTGATTTTATTGCACCATTTATTGAAATCAATGCGCCATTTCTCAACAAATTTAGTTTGACGTCGAAGTTCTTTTGGCTGATTATTTTATCGACCACCATCGGCATTGTCCTGTCGTTTACCCGGCTGCGAAACTACGAGGGTGCAGGGGCCTCAAAAATTGGAACCATTTTCATTTACATCCTGGTTGCCACCATCGGCATGAAAATGGACATCACCAAAATTTTCGATAACATCGGGCTATTTGCAGTAGGCGGCATCTGGATGCTGATTCACGTGCTGCTGCTGTTTATTGTGGGCATGCTCATTAAAGCCCCCTATTTCTTTTTGGCTGTGGGAAGCAAAGCCAACATTGGCGGGGCGGCCAGCGCTCCGGTTGTTGCCGCAGCGTTCCATCCGTCGTTGGCTCCGGTGGGCGTTTTGCTCGCTGTTTTAGGCTACGCCATGGGAACCTACGGTGCCTGGATGTGTGGTTTAATTATGCAGGCTGTAAGTCCATAGTTCAACAAGAAAAGAAGCGAACTCCGAATGGAAAACTCCGGGGTTCGCTTCTTTTTGCTATGCAACACAAGTACGCCATGTTTTTCAGAAAAAGTTAAGGACAGAAAACCCATCGCGAAAGCATTGCTCGAAAACACGACACAGCGTTGCGAGTCCGACTAATTAATGGCGTTCAACTCCCGCTTGAGCCGGTCAATAATGATTTGTTGATTCTTCATGCGGCCTTCCCATTTGGCTTGCTTTTTCTGGATGCGCCTGATTTTCTTCTGGCCTTTTTTCTTGCCTTTCAGAAACTTTTCTTCATCGGCCACCGCCTGTTCCACATCAATCAGGTCGCCTTCCGAATTCTCCCGATCCATCCGTGGCTGTCCGGTAAAGTAGCGCTTCTCAATTTTTCTTTTCTTCCGCTCCAACTTGTTATACTTCTTCTCGTATTTTGAAAAGATTTTTTGCTCCTCGGCAATTTTAGCGCCCAACGTTTGGGCGTATAATCTTGACGCATAGGAATGCACAAACTCTTCGGCACTGGCAATTTCGCTTTTCGAACCGATACCGGGTGCTCCCAGAAATCCGTCGCGCATCTTAAAAAAGAACCGAATGTAGGTTTGGCTCGAAAAATCGGTTACCTGAAAAAGAATAACCATAGGCGAACTACTGACCTGCTCAAAAACAAATTCCTCGGTCATGCGCTCGTGGCCCTCTTTGGTGTTTGCCCGCTTTTTCTTAAGTAGCCCAAAAAACCGCTTGCCCGCAATCATCTGCTCAAACAAGTCATCGGCCATCTTTAAATCGGCACTGGGAATCGCAGTTTCAAATGCAGGCGCCAGTCCCATCGATGAGGGCCTGTCAACGATACTAACAACAATTTCGTGCTGAGAAAAAGCATTCATCGAAATCAGTAAAAAAACGAGGTAGACTATTTTTTTCATACTGCAAGTGTTTTAGATTTTCAATTTTAAACAAATGCCCACTGGAATAGTTGATAAAACAAGTTACTGAAAATCCACCAACGATCTGTGTCGCGGTGTTGTTAAACATTTGGCAGCCGATATGAAAAGCTGCTAAAAGATTGCTACAAACCATGATTTTATGCCAAAAAGCTGGTAATTTTAATACGAGTGGAAAATTAGTTTGATGAATACTCCATACCAAAAACTGAAACAGATCCTGCCATTCTTAATTCTGGCAGCGATGGCTGTAACCATTGTTTCATTGACCATTGGCAAGGAAATATACGGCCACCGGGAGCAAAACCTGGTTTCGTTTGCGGTTGTCAATTTTTCCGGTTACCTGTTCTTTTTCCTCATGCCGGTTGAGCTGGCCTTTGTTTATTACCTGAAATCAGGAGCTGATGTTTACCTGCTGACTACATTGGCCGTAGGGACTGCTTTGGGCGCCCAACTGGTGGATTATTACATTGGACGATTCTTTAGTTTTCATATGATTGACCGGCTGATTGGACGGCACCGCTACGAAAAAGCCAAAACCGAAATTCGAAAATACGGAAACATCACCATCTTTGTTTTCAACCTGCTGCCCATATCCTCGCCGGTCATTCTGCTGGCCGCAGGCATGTTAAAACACCGACTGGAAGAAGCGTTGTTCTACAGCTTTGCGGGTTTGCTAATGAAGTACCTGCTCATTATAATTATCTTCTAACGAAAAAACAGCAAGCTCTTGATCGAGGTTTACCTGACCAGGCAAATTCAAAAAGCACTTCAATCAGCCACGCTTAATTCAGAATAAAACATTTTTCGGCCAGAGAAATATCATGGCTGATTGTCCTAGAATTCATTATTCTTGTTGCTGATTTCAAAAACCAAATCAAACAACCAATTAATAAACCAAAAGTAAGATGACAATTAGCAGAAGAAAGTTCATCACCACCGGGGCGTTGGGCCTTGGCGGATTGATTGTTACCGAACGAAGTTTTAATTTTTTTACAGCAAGTGACGTCAAAGCAAAAATTGTGATCGTGGGAGGCGGCGCTGCCGGCATCACCATGGCAGCTTACCTTTCCGACAAACTCAGGCACGACGACATCACCATTATTGAACCCAACGAAATTCACCATTATCAACCCGGCTACACCTTTATTGCCTCCGGAACTTTTACCCCGGATGAAATTGTAAAACCTACGGAATCGCTGATTCCAAGCGGCGTCAACTGGATCAAAGACCACGTGACCGAACTGAATCCGGACATCAACGCGGTCATAACTGCCAAAAACGGAAAAATCAAGTATGACTTCTTGGTGTTGGTACCAGGCTGCGTGACCGACTTCAATCAAATTGAAGGACTATCGAAAGAAACGCTTGGCGATGGAAACATCCATTCGATTTATGATTTTAACGGAGCCCAAAAATGCCATGAAGCCCTTCAAAAGCTTCCTGCTAGTAAAGAGGGAAGGCTGATTTTTACCGACACCTACACCAAACTAAAATGTGGTGGCGCACCAAAAAAGATTTGTTTGTTGACCGAAGATTTCCTTCAGAATAACAATAGCCGGGAAGGTTTCCAAATTGACTATTTCAGCAATTCGACCAACTTGATGACACCCAAAATTTTTGGTGATCGTTTGGCGGAATTGTATGACGAACGTGGAGTTTCGACTCATTTTAAACACCGCCTGATCGCGGTAGACCCTGCGGCAAAGAAAGCGGTGTTTCAACTACTGGACGAACCCACCCAAGCCCAATTACCCATCACTGAAACAACAGAGCAATTGACGGTTGACTACGATTTCCTGCACGTAACTCCTCCGATGGCTACGCCTGATTTTGTGCGAAATTCGGCTTTTGCCATTACCGAAGGGGACTTGCGGCACAGCGGTTGGGCCAAAGTCAATCAGGAAACGCTGATCAGTCCGGACTATCCGAATGTCGTCATTCTTGGCGATACGGCAGGCCTGGGAACCAGCAAAACCGGGGCAGCCATTCGTATGCAGGCGCCCATTGCCGCTTCAAACCTGGTTTCCGTTATGGAGGGCAAAGAACCGGAAGAAATATACAATGGCTACTCAGCCTGCCCAATTGTCACTGAATATGGGAAAGTGCTGATGTGTGAGTTTGGCTACGACAAAAAACTCCTGCCAACGATTCCTTTTATTGATCCGGGAGTGGAGCGTGGCATGTGGTGGGTGCTGAAGGCACACGGACTGAAACCCATGTACTATCACGGTATGTTAAAAGGACTAATTTAGTATGAGCAAATGAACGGGCATGGTGGGCAAGCCATTTTGAAAGCAAAATCGCCATGCCCGTTCTCAATCCACTTGGGTTATTCTGCCGGCTGCCATCCAAAAACAAGGAGAGCCAAACCCAGTTCAACAAACTGTTCAGTTTAATTGGCCCCACCGATAACCATTCCTAAAAATAAAAAACCGAAGCTCGCTCTGAACTCCGGTCTATCAATATCTTTTGCGATAAATGTTTATAACAATTCCGCTTCTAGCAGTAACTCTTCCATATCAACCTGAACATCCATTGCTGACTCGCGGGCCTTTTCGGCAAAGTCAGGTTCGGCCGAGGCATAAATAATGGCGCGCGACGAGTTCACCAGCAAACCGCACTGATCGTTCATCCCATATTTAGCCACTTCTTCCAGGCTTCCGCCCTGCGCACCAACACCGGGCACCAGCAGAAAATGGTCGGGCACCAGTTCGCGGATTTCTTCCAGCTTTTCGGCTTTGGTTGCACCAACCACGTACATCATATTGTCGGTGTTGCCCCATCGCTGGGAGGTTCTCAGAACCGATTCATACAACAAATCGCCCGTTGCTTCATTCTTCTGGAACTGAAAATCAGCCGCCCCTTTGTTCGAAGTCAGCGCCAGCAGAATCACCCATTTGTCAAGGTAAGTCATAAAGGGCTTCACCGAATCTTCGCCCATGTAGGGTGCCACGGTGACGGCGTCAAAATCCATGCGATCGAAAAAGGCACGGGCATACAAATTGGACGTATTGCCAATATCGCCACGTTTGGCATCGGCAATAATAAACTGCTCCGGGTATTTTTGACGAATATAGTGAACGGTTTTCTCGAGGCTTTCCCAACCGGTAACACCCAAACTTTCGTAAAAAGCCAGGTTGGGTTTGTAGGCCACACACAAATCCTGGGTGGCATCAATAATTTCCTTGTTGAAGGCAAAGATCGGATCAGAAGTTTCCTTCAGGTGTGCCGGAATTTTTAGGATATCAGAATCCAATCCGACACACAAAAAGCTTCGTTTCTTCTTGATTTGTTCAAATAGTTGTTCGCGGTTCATTTTATTTTTTGTTGCGGGTTTTGAGTTTTGAGTTTCGAGTTAAATACAAAACACGAAGCTTGAAACTCGAAACGCATTCTAAATTTCAGCTTCTTTCAGTTTTTCAGCGTTTTCTTCCACCATCAGTTTTTCGATGATCTCATCGATTTCGCCTCCAATAATCGCTTGCAGATTATACAACGTCAGGTTGATGCGGTGATCGGTCACCCGACCCTGCGGCCAGTTGTAGGTTCGAATTTTTGCCGAGCGGTCCCCGGTGGAAACCATCGTCTTCCGTTTCGATGCAATTTCGTCGAGGTATTTTTGGTGTTCCATGTTGTAAATCCGCGAGCGCAATTCGGTCATCGCCTTATCCAGGTTTTTCAATTTCGATTTCTGGTCCTGGCATTGCACCACGATTCCCGTAGGAATGTGCGTCAAGCGGATGGCTGAATAGGTGGTATTCACCGATTGTCCGCCGGGGCCGGACGAGCAAAACTCATCGCGCCGAATGTCTTCATTCCGCAGGTCGATGTCAAATTCTTCCGCCTCGGGCAAAACGGCCACCGAAGCGGCAGAAGTATGCACCCGACCCTGGGTTTCGGTTTGTGGCACACGTTGCACGCGGTGAACGCCGGACTCATATTTCAGAACTCCGTAAACACCTTCGCCCGACACATTGGCCACAATTTCCTTGTAGCCACCCGATGTTCCTTCGCTCAGGTTGGTGACTTCCATTCGCCAGCCTTTTTTCTCGCAGTATTTGGTATACATCCGGAACAGGTCGCCGGCAAAGATGCTGGCTTCGTCGCCCCCGGTTCCCGCACGGATTTCGAGAATGGCATTCTTGCTGTCTTCGGGATCGGCCGGAACCAGCAAAAGTTTAATTTCCTTTTCCTTGGCGGGAAGTTGCTCCTCGCTGGCTTCAATTTCCTCCTTCGCCATTTCGCGAATATCCTCGTCCGACTCCTGGGCCAGCATTTCCCTGCCCGATTGTATATTATCAACCAGGTTCCGGTATTCTTTAAACGCTTTCACCAAGGATTCCAGGCGTTTGTACTCCTGGCTCAGTTTCACATAGCGCTTCATGTCAGACATCACCGACGGATCGGTAATTTGCTGTCCAACTTCATCCAGCCGGTGCTGGATGGCTTCGTATTTTTCTAATATTGAATGGTCTGCCATATTTTCTTTTGCTCCATTCCTGCGAAAGCAGGAATCTGTTTTTTAATACCAATTATTTGCTAAATCCTTCCATTCCGGATTTTTATTCTCTATGATTTCAATCTTCCAGTCCCGTTTCCATTTTTTCATTTGCCGCTCTCTTTGAAAAGCTTCATCATACGTCTCAAATTCCTCAAAGTAGACCAGCTTGTCAATATTATATTTGTGCGTAAACCCTCTAATCTGTTTTCCTTTATGTTCTGCAATTCTACGCTCCAATTCATTTGTCATTCCAACATATAAAACACCGTTGGGTTTATTGGCTAATATGTAAACGTAAAAGGTTGTCATGTTCTCATGAGATTCCCGCTTTCGCGGGAATGGGCGCTTTAAAAAAGCTAGTGATATTCAAACGTTCCGAATTCAGATTTGATGGTGAGTTTTTTGCCTTCGAAAGCTTCCACCCGGCCAACAACCTGTGCATCAATGCTAAATGACTTTGATATTTCAATAATCGATTCGGCCAGTTCTGGTTTCACGTATATTTCCATGCGGTGGCCCATGTTAAACACCTTGTACATTTCGGCCCAGTCGGTTTTCGATTCTTCCTGAATGAGTTTAAAAAGCGGCGGAACCGGAAAAAGATTGTCTTTAATCACATGCACTCCGTCAACAAAATGAAGCACTTTGGTTTGAGCGCCACCCGAGCAATGTACCATGCCATGAATATCTTTTCGATGATGATCCAACATATTTTTGATCACCGGAGCATAAGTCCGCGTGGGTGAAAGCACCAGTTTCCCGGCATCCAATCCGAGTCCTTCAATGGCATCGGTCAGCTTTTTACTGCCCGAGTACACCAAATCAGCCGGCACTTCCGGATCAAAACTTTCGGGATATTTCCCGGCCAGGTAATTGGCAAACACATCGTGTCGGGCCGAAGTGAGCCCGTTGCTGCCCATGCCACCATTATACTCTTTTTCGTAGGAAGCCTGACCAAACGAGGCCAGTCCGACAATCACGTCGCCAGCCTGGATTTTGTCAGCCGAAATTACATCGTCGCGTTTCATGCGGCAGGTCACCGTCGAATCAACAATGATGGTTCGCACCACATCGCCCACATCGGCGGTTTCGCCCCCGGTTGGATAAACGCCAACGTCCATTTCCTGCAACTCGCGGCACAGCTCATCGGTCCCGTTGATGATGGCGGCGATGACTTCACCCGGAATTTTGTTTTTGTTCCGGCCGATGGTTGACGACAGTAAAATATTGTCGGTTGCCCCGACGCAAAGCAGATCGTCGATATTCATAATCAGCGCATCCTGGGCAATGCCTTTCCACACGGAAATGTCGCCGGTTTCTTTCCAATACAGGTAAGCCAACGAAGATTTGGTTCCGGCGCCATCAGCATGCATAATGTTGCACCAGTCCGGATCGCCACCCAACACATCGGGAATAATTTTGCAAAATGCTTTGGGGAACAATCCTTTGTCGATATTTTTAATGGCCTGATGGACATCTTCTTTCGATGCCGAAACGCCCCGTGCCATGTACCTGTTATCCGTCATAAAATCAGTCTGTAATTTCAGGGCACAAAGTTAATATTTTTAAGGGATTTTCTATAAATCGGAAAAAGAAGAGAAGGGATTCTGCCGATTCCTACAAACCGGCTTTTCCCCTCGAAATCTTCACCTCATTTCGATATTGCCCGGGAGTTACTCCCTTCACTTTTTTAAAGGCCCTGTTGAATGAGCTGAGAGAACCAAATCCGGAGTCGATGGCAATGTCGCCTAATGACAGATCAGAAGTTTTGTTGTCTTCAATCAGCGCAACAGCGTGCTTCACCCGATACAGATTAATCAAATCGTTAAAGCTGAGTTTGAACTCGTTGTTGATCAAATTGGACAGATAGGTTCTGTTTGTATTCAGAACCTTGCATAATTCTGTTATCCGAAGCTCAGATGCGAGATACAATTGCTCTGTCTCCAGCATTTTAATCACGCCAACTTTCAGTTCATCATGACGCGGGTCTAATCCAGAAGAAACAACCCCGTCTTCTCCTTCGTCCTCAACAAGTGAACGAATTGTATAATCTTGCTTATTTCCCTGAAGCCCAATAATAAAAAACAGCGTGCTGAACAAAGCCGAGGGCACAGCCAAAACCAGGTCATTGGTCATAAAAAGACCACGCCCGATAGCATTAACCATCAGGCTGGCGATCGAAGTCAGTAAAAAAGAAACCGTCAACAGCTTGACCCAAATCAACTGTTTTCCTTCCAGGTTAGAATAAAAGTCGGCAATCCGGTGGTCGTATTTTTTTGCCAGCAAATAACCGGCAACCAAATAACCAATTACCTGAAATCCGAAAACAAACCGGCTGGCAAAGAACACAAAAGCCATGGACCGAATGATCAGCGACTGCGTTTCGGGCCACCGGTTTCGAACCAGCACCTCGGAATAATAGACTTGCCGTTCCTCAAAACTTGCATCGAACGTGAGAAAAATCAAAACAACAGATAATACCACCGCAGGAATAAAATGAACAAGATAGGACCATTTTAATCCAACATCGCAAGTGAGTAACCTCACGTAAATATAATAGAGTGGAAAAACCGACAAGCCGGTTAGCAAATACAAACTGTCCACTTTTAGATAGAAATTGGAATAGCCCATAAAAAAGCCAGCATGACAGGAATACAAAACGGCAACCACCAACATGAAAATCCCGAGCCAAAACCGCGCTTTGTTCGCAGAAAAAACACTGGTCAGAAACACAAAGGACCAAAATAAGGAAACATAAATTGGAGTAAGTACTATTATTTCACGAACCATTTGAAAATCAAAAAGAGGTTTTCAATACAAATGTACATTTTGACACAACAAATTTACGATTTAGTCAGTTCGAAAGTACCTCTTTGAATAGATTTGACAATAAAATAAACCCAAAAATTAATACCATGAAAAAATTTACTTTGATTGTTTCGTTGATTGCGTTCACCCTAACTGTCGGAGCACAGAAAGTCGCGCTGCACTCCTCAAGCGGAATCCAGCATTTCACAGGAACCGGTGCCTTTGTTGATGCTTGCAATGCAGCGATTGCCGGAGACACCATTTACTTACCAGGAGGCGGATTCTCAACGCCAGGAGCAATTGACAAAAAGCTGTTAATTTACGGTGCAGGCCATTATCCTGATTCAACTACCGTAACCGGGAAAACGATTATCTCGGGGAGTATTAGTCTTTACGAAAACGCTGATGGCTTTCACATGGAAGGGATCGACCTTACCGGAAGCCTATCAACACCAGCTAACGCATCCGTCAATCAAATCGTCATTAAATATTGTCGCATTCAAGGCGAAATATACATTCGTGGTGATCAGTCAAATCCCACATTAAACCTGATGGTGACAAACTGTGTGGTGCAGGGAACCTTGCGACTTGAGAATACGCAAAATGCCGGAATCTTTAATTCCATTTTTAATGGTGAAATCAATGGGAGCTACGGCAATTTATTTCAAAACAACATTTTTCTTCTGAGCAATTATTCGAGCTCCGTTTATCGATATACACTGGTTGGAGATAACAATACCATAGAAAACAACATCTTTTTGAGGACTTCAGACCGCGAAATTTCAGGGAATAGCAATATCATTAAAAACAACATCACGCCAAAGACCGATCCGTTTTGGGGTAACACACCGACGCTAGAAAACAACTATACCAATGTTCCGGTAGCGAGCATTTTTATGGACCAAACAGGCAACGTTTTCGACTATACCCACAACTATCACCTTCAGGCTCCGGCAAGCTACTTAGGCGTTGATGGCACCCAGGTTGGAATTTATGGCGGGCACTATCCCTATAAGGAAGGCGCGGTTCCTTCCAACCCGCATTTTGTATCTGCAACAATTGCCCCTCAAACCGATGCTGACGGAAAACTGAACGTAATCATACAAGTAACTGCCCAAGACAAATAAAATCATGAAAAGGATCTATTCCTATTATGTATGCTTCCTTTTTGTCTGGTTATGGTTCTCAGCGCCTGCTCAAAACAAGCTAAACGCTTACGAATATTGGTTCAACAACAATTATTCAGAAAGACAGCTCGTGAGCATCGTTCCCACTGTCGAACATCAGTTCAATGAACTTGTTGATGTATCAGCATTGCCTGATGGCGTTAATCTGTTCCATATTCGATACCGCGACGAACAGGGTTTGTTTGGCTCCACCCTTAACAGACTTTTCTTCAAAAAACCAATCACACTTTCAGACGAAGGCAAGCTAATCAGCTACGAATACTGGTTTAACAACGACTACGAATCGAAGCAAGTGGTGAGTCTGACCCCATCAGACGGACATCTGCTATCTTCAAACATTGATGTAAGCTCGCTGCCCGATGGCGTTAATGTTTTCAATTTCAGAACGAAGGATGAAAATGGAATATTTAGTGCCACGTTTAGCAAAATATTCCTGCACAACGCGGGTTCACTCGCATCGGAGAATCAGCTGGTAGCCTACGAAACCTGGTTTAACAACGACTTCGAATCCAGGCAGATCATCTCGATTTCACCTTCAGATCAGCAACAGCTCACAGCCAGCCTGCAGGCATCCATGCTGCCTGATGGTGTCAACTTGCTAAACATCCGCTACAAAGATGAAAACAACAGGTACAGCAGCACATTGAGCAAACTGTTTGTTAAAAGAGAAAGCGCACTCGTCGACAACAAAATTGCAGCGTATCGATACTGGTTCGACGATTATTTTGCTCAAGCTGTTGAAACGGTGTTGACTGATGCTGTCGCCGCACTTAGCCTGTCTGACGATTTGGATCTGACCTCCTTACCCGCAGGAAAACATGCACTACACCTGCAAGTTCAGGACATTACCGGACAATGGAGTGTTGTCACCACCGACAGCATAACAAAAATAGCGATACCAGAAGCCGACTTCACTGTAAGCAGTAACTTATGTGCCAATGCTGCCATCCAGTTTGTGAATGACAGCCGCGATGCCGACACCTGGTTTTGGGATTTTGGAGATGGAACAAGTTCGGTTGAATTCGAACCAGAGCATCTGTACACTGAAGCCGGAGAATTTACCATCAGTTTGACTGCCATCGATTCGGAAAGCGGCAAGGAGCATACAAAAATGCTGCCTGTCAAGGTAAACCAAGATTATACTCACGAAGAATCCGCGGAAATATGCGACAGTGAGCTGCCCTACATCTTCGGCAGCCTGTCAATCACGGCAGGTGGAACTTATACTGAAACCTTCGCATCCGAAAGCGGCTGCGACAGTACGGTTATTTTAAGTCTGGAGGTGCATCCCACGTATAACTTCGATCCGGCAGAAACAGATTACAAAGGAGTAGATGATGATTTTGAGGAGGATGCGCTCAACACCGTGCCCGATGGATGGAATATAAGATATAATGGCACGGGCACCGCCGACCAAAAAGTGGTGAATGAACCTGTAAAAAACGGGAACCAATCCTTCCAGGTATCCGGATCGGGCTGGGCCGCCAATCTCAGTAAACCGGTAGCCAATATCCCGGATAAAGTGACACTGGAAGGCTGGATGCGGGCAGAAAACGTGCTAACCGGCGGAAGGTCGGGACTCGCAATTGGGAATCCTTCGATTGGAAGCTGGGGTGCGTTCCTTGCGCGGGTCGAGTTCTATGAAGGCAATCTGATTGCTTATAACTATTCAGGCAATTCCGGCGGCTATGGCACACAATACATTTTGCAAGCTGCCCTGGCTGACACCTGGTACCACATAAGAATGGAATGCGACCAAGAAGCAGGCACCTATCAGGTTTACATCAACAACCAATTAAGCACCGGATCCGCAGGCGGGCAAACTTATTCTGAATTTCCTTGGCTAGCGGGTGTAACACCCACCTCGGTTGAATTGTACGGTAACAGCATGATTTATTTTGATGACGTGAAATTATACGCAAGCGGAACCCCTCCGGTAACGATTTGCGCGTCAGAAGCACCCTACCTGTTCGGCGAACAACAATTGTTTGAGAGCGGAACCTATACCGAGACATTTCAAACAATTCACGGTTGCGACAGTTTGGTTACGCTTCAACTGACGGTGAATCCGGCTTACCAAGAGCTGAAAGAAGTAAATATTTGTGAAGGAGAGAGTTATGATTTTAATGGAGAAACATATTCCGAAAGCGGTGAGTACCTGCACACATTAACATCAGTTCATGGATGTGACAGCCTGATCAATCTGAAATTGACCGTTAATCCAATCGATCATCAAACCATAAACGCCAGTATTTGCGAAGGAAGCACCTACGAATACAACGGGGAATCCTACACAGAAAACGGCCAGTATGAGCATACTTTCAGCACTGTGCATGGCTGCGACAGTCTGGTTACTTTAATGCTCACTGTGAATCCCAAATATGAGGAAACAGAATCGGTTACAATTTGCTCCAGCGAACTGCCGTACGCTTTTGGAATGCAAAGTCTGGAAGCCGCGGGCCAATACATCGAAACATTCGTTTCGGCCAATGGCTGCGACAGCGTCGTCACCTTAACATTGAATGTAAATCCGGAATTCAGCCAAAGCGAGGAAGCGACAATCTGTGAAGGGGAAAGCTATGAATTTGGGGGACAAACCTATACCGAAACAGGAGATTATGAACATACTTTCTCTGCGGTCAATGGTTGCGACAGTCTGGTCACCCTCTCGCTCACTGTAAAGGAGTCCGATTTGTCTACGCTACCATTAATTGACGCGGTCGCTGACCTATCGCTTCAAGAAGATGCTGCTCCGGTAACGATCCAGCTGTCGGGAATTGCAGATGGACTTGAATGCGAAAATCATGCATTGAACCTTGCCTTGGTTGATGTTGATCAATCACTCATCGATTCCTACAACCTGGATTATGTTTCGGGGGAAGCAACCGGAAGCCTGACGCTGAATCTAATTCCTGATGCCTATGGAGAATCAGACTTAAGTTTGGTGCTTACCAACGAGACTACCGGGCAGCAAACCAACAGGCCATTCACACTCACCGTATCACCAGTTAACGATCCTCCGGCAGCGGTTGCTAAAATTACCGATGTTGAGAAAACAACAAAGGACACCTTAATGACGATGATTTCATCAGAAACAGGGGTTTTGTTTGATGATGCCGATCCGGACGATCAGCTACAAATTGCCGTTACGTTATCTGATGGAAACGCGTTGCCATCCTGGCTGGCTTACCGAAACGATTCGCTCCTTGCAATAGCCGATCCTCCTGCCATTGGATGTTTTGACCTATTGGCCAAAGCGACTGATTTGGCAGGAGCGGAAGTGTCAGTTGCCTTTTCGGTTTGCATCAGCTTTCCGACAGATGTGAACGCAATAGAAAGCGAGGCAACCATTCAGGTCTATCCGAACCCAACCAGCGGCAAAGTCTATTTGAAAACCTCAAATATCAACGGCTACGAAGTACACGTTTCTGTCTTTGATGTAACAGGAAGAACGATTCTGCAAACGCGTAAAAAGCTGACCGAAGACCTGGAGATTGATTTATCCGGTCAGGCTGATGGTACGTATTTCCTCAGGATCGATGCCGATGGTCTTCGAAAAACCTTCAAATTGATTGTTAATCATTAAATTCTTCAACCTCTTGAATACGATAAAAGGCCGTCTGGATTTCGACGGCCTTTTATCGTATTTATCAACTCTTATGCTTCCACCTTCTTTTCCATCAAACAGGCATTGCTGCCATCCCGGTAGTAGCGCGGGCGGATTCCGGTCAACTCAAAACCCAATTTCTGGTATAGTTGAATGGCTTCGTGGTTGTGCTCACTGACTTCCAGGTACAAACGGTCTTTGCCTTCTTCCTGAGCCTGCAAAACAGCTTTTTGCATCAACTGTTGCGCATACTTTTTTCCACGAAACTCGGGTAAAACAGCCAGCGAGTAAACACGCAGCGCCTGGCTGTTTGTCCGCTGCAACAGCACAATAAAGCCGGCGATTTTTTCACCCTCGGTGAGCACCCAAAATTTTCCCGACGACTGCATGGCCAGGTAATTAACCTGGCGCCTCGAAAAGCTTTCGCTATCAAAACAGCGCTGCTCTATACGAAACAACTCCGGGGTATCGGCTTTCGTTGCCGGTCTGATCATCACTTTTGAAGTTTCCATATTAACGACGTTTTTGCTCCAAACGATATAAAAATTCGCGTAAAATCAGGCGGTACAGCTCATCACCCAAAATGGCATCCTCCACGCCCTGGTCAATCGATGGGTTGTCATTGACTTCAATCACCACCGAGCGGCCTTCCAACTCTTTCAGATCGACACCATACAAGCCTTTACCAATCAGCGAAGCGGCTTTCACCGCGTTGCGGATGACATGCTTTGGAACTTTGGCTATGGGCACTGCTTCATAAGCGCCCGACTTGGTTTTGCCATTGTCCTGGTGGTTGTATATTTGCCAGTGACCGCGCGCCATAAAATACTTGCAGGCATACAACACTTCGCCATTGAGCAAGCCAATACGCCAGTCGAAACTGGTGGGCATAAACTCCTGGGCCAGAAACACGGAAGTTTTTTCCGAAAGCACATCCAGGGCTTTGAGGTACTCCGCTTCATTCTTCACCTTGTGCATGCCTACAGAAAAAGAGCCATCCGGCACTTTCAAAATGATGGGGTTGCCCAGGCACGCTTCAATATCATTAAAAGAAATCAGGTTATTTTTGAAGATCAATTTCGACTTGGGCGTTGGAACACCCTCGCGTTCCAGCAGCTCCTTCAGATAAACTTTATTGGTACAGCGAATAATCGATAGGGGATCGTCAATCACCACCATGTCGGCCTGCCGGGCTTGCTGTGCCAGGCGGTAGGTAATGTGGTTCAGCGCGGTGGTCTGGCGAATAAACAAGGCGTCGAACTCAAGCAAACGGATGGTGTCATCTTCGGTAATGAGCTCGGCGTTGATGTTCATTTTTTTGGCTTGCGTAAGAAATTTACTCAGCGCGGCCCTGTTGCTTGGTGGAAGTTGCTCCGCCGGATCGTGCAAAATAGCCAGGTCGAACCGGGCTGACTTGTGTGAACGGGGCTGTCGCCAAACCTTCTTACTGAAGTTATCCAGGGCCTGAGCAAACAGATCCTGCTGTTCATCGCTCAGCTCATTTAAGCTTAAGGGCTTGATGGTTTCAATCTGGTTTTTGGGGCGGTTGGCAAAAAATACCCGTAAAACAGGGCACGGCAAATGCTCAAAAATAAACCGGGCCACCTTGTTCATTTCGGGTATGTTACAGGTTCCAAAATAAATATCCAGCGTAATGAGTTCCTGCTCCGGCTGGTTCAGCGACTGAATCCAGCGATAGGTTATTTTCTGCAAACTGTCATCCAGCCGTGCGATTGCCCCACTTTCGATCCGGTTCAACACATCAACATCGGGCAAAACCTTGTGTCCCCGGGCCTGTGCAAGCAAGGAACAGTAATAGCCTTCGGAATGATAGTTGAGTTTTTCGCAAAGATTGATGACCAAAAGTGGCTTGTTACTGAGATCTTCATTCTGAAGGTAATCTGCCGCTGTGGTAATGGTTTCCGTTTCGTAATAAGGTTTCCATTGGGTAACCGAATCCAGTAAAATTAATGTGGATTGCATATTTTGATTTCGATCAATAGATTAACTGGCGCTTTTAAATTAAAATTTCAACATTCTGCGTGACTGACCAACTCAGGAACCTTAACGATCAGACCTTTAAAAAGATTAAACCTGAAATGTTTTTCGGTACAATTGTACGTAAATAATCGATTCATTATTCGTAAAAAACAAATTATTTTGTTTGCGTTGGCAATTACTCATTACGCGTTTTTTTTAATTGCCGTAAAAACGTCAATGCCGTTTCCAAATCCCGTCTGCCACAGCAATTACCGGAGGTCGGCCTTCAATAAAAAATGATATATTTGTTGCAACAACTTTTTTTACCAATATTTTGACCACATGAGAACATTAACATATTCACTATTCACCGCTTTGCTTATGATCAGTTTTTCCTTAACCACGCAAGCCGCCAAGCTGAAGGCGTTGATCATTGACGGGCAGAACAATCATGAGGTTTGGCCCAAATCGACCATCATGATGAAACAGTACCTGGAAGAAACCGGTTTGTTTGAAGTTGACATTAACCGAACCTTTTACACCTGGAAAGCGGAGCGCGAAAAAGACTTCCTGCCGCTGGCCCAGGTGGGCGAAACGCAAGATTTGAACGAACCAAAAACCGATCCTGATTTCTCACCCGACTTCGATCAGTACGACGTGGTGATCTCAAACTTTGGATGGCGGGCAGCCGACTGGCCGGAAGCCACCCAAAAAAAACTGGAAGATTACATGAAAGCTGGTGGCGGCTTTGTTTCGGTGCACGCAGCAGACAATTCATTCCCCAACTGGAAAGAATACAATAAAATGATCGGTTTGGGTGGCTGGGGAGACCGGAATGAAAAAGACGGCCCCTACGTTTACTATACCAATGAGGGAGAACTGGTTCATGATCACACACCGGGACCTGCCGGGTCGCACGGCCCACAACACCTGATTCCGATTACGGTTCGTGTAAAGGACCACCCGATAACAGCAGGCATGCCCACGGAATGGCTGACAACCAAAGACGAATGCTACGCGCAACTGAGAGGCCCAGCGGAAAACATGACCATTTTAGCCACCGGCAAGGATGAATCCGGGCACGCGCCAACCGACCGACACGAACCAGTTCTGATGGTGATTGATTATGGAGAAGGACGAACTTTTCATACCACCTTGGGACATGACGACTACTCCTGCGAAGGTGTCGGGTTTATCATTTCATTTACACGCGGTGTGGAGTGGGCCGCAACAGGAAAAGTTACCCAAGCCATTCCCGATGATTTTCCAACAGCCGGGCAAGCAAGCAGCCGAAAATTCATTCTGAAGGAATAGCAGGGAGCTGCGGCGTTGTAAAAAAGAGGATTCGATTTTGATATTACAACAGCGGGCTTAAAATGCGGGCAAACGACTCCAGCCCTTTATGGTACTTGCTGCGCTGTTGCCACTCGCTCAAAATCAACTGTTCGCTGCTGGCCAAATCTTCCAGAAAATAGCCTTCCAACTGGCTGGCCAGGGCTTCATCATAAATCATGGCATTCACTTCGAAGTTGGTTTCCAGGCTCCTGAAGTCGAGGTTTGCTGTGCCAACGGTTGAGAAAATGCCATCGACCACCGCCAGTTTACTGTGGGTAAAACCCGGTTTATACCGATAGATCTTCACCCCGGCATCCAGCAATTCTTCGATATACGAATCGGTTCCCCACTTCGGAAAGAAAGCGTCTGAAGATCCTGGTAAAAGCACCCGGATATCGATGCCACCCAGCGCGGCAGTTTTCATGGCGAAAATAATATCCGGCGTGGGGATCAGGTACGGCGTGGCCAAATAAACACGATCGCGGGCCGAGGCAATGGCTGCAAAATAGGCCTGGCTGATGCTCTCCCAGTCGGAGTCGGGGCCGCTGGGCACCACCTGCATCAGTTTGCCCTTGGTTTGAGCTAAACTTCGAAAATACCGCTCACCTTTCAGAATTTCTTTCGACACAAAATACCAATCGGCCATAAACACGATCTGCATCGACGTCGCTGCACTGCCTTTCACCATCAGGTGGGTGTCGCGCCACCGGCCCAACACCTTGGTGCCGTGCATATAGCGGTCGGCAAAATTCAGTCCGCCGGTAAAGCCAACCTCCCCATCGATCACCACAATTTTGCGGTGGTTCCGGTAGTTGACCCGCGATGTGAGCATGGGAAAGCGAACCCGCATGAAACAGTCGATTTCCACCCCGGCATTGCGCAGCTCGTGAATGTATTTCTTTGGCAACTGCCAACTGCCCACATCATCATAAATCACCCGGACTTCAACACCCTGTGTGGCTTTCCGGATCAGCAAGTCTTTGAGTTGTCCGCCCAGTTCATCATCATCAATGATATAATATTCGAGGTGAATGTGATGTTTCGCTTTGTCGATCGCTTGAAAAATAGCCGGAAAGGTTTCGTTTCCGTTCCTCAGAATGGTGACTTCGTTATTGCTGGTCAGCAAAGCATTGGAATTTGACAACATCAGCTTGATCAGGTGACGCTTATCCAACACCTTCTCATCAATCAACAATCCGTTATCGGGCAGGCTGAGCAACTGGGCCTGGGTTTGTTTACGAAGTTTATCGAGGTAATACAGGCCTTTTTTCGAAAACATTTTCTTTTTCCGATACTCCTGCCCAAAAAACAAATAAATGATGATTCCGACCACCGGCAAAGTGACTAAAACCAACACCCAGCTAATGGTCTTAATCGGGTTCCGGTTTTCCAAAACAATCAAAACAGCGATAAAAATAACCGTGATAAAGTATAAAACAGTAATTGTACCCGGGCCATAGGCCCAAACTCCCTTCAGAAATTCTACCATTCAAGCGAGGTTTTAATCGACCAACTAAATTTCTGCATTTTTCGTCTGATAAACAAACGACAGGCTTTATTCGTATAGCCAAACAAAACAGGAGCCATGAAACAAGCACTATTGATCGTACTGCTTGCTGTTTTTGCAGCTTGCAGCACACCAAAGAATATTCAACTGAAAGAAGTTGCTGAAAACGATGAAAAGGACAGTGTGAGCTACGAACTGATTGTTTTGGATCCCGGTTTCGAAAGCTGGTTCATCACCTACAGCAAGCCATCGTGGTACCACTCGCAAAGCTATTACGAGAACTGGAACCAGCAATATGTAAACGCCTGGAACTACCATTCCATCTGGCGACGAAATTCACAATTGCTCGAAGGACAAATCAACTACGAAGCCCGCATTGACTACGGCCTGGAGATTAACCACAAGCTGTTTTACTATTTCCAGTATGTTGAACGGGTACTGAAGATCCCCATCATCGAAAACGGCCCGCGGGCGATTTAGCCGAACTGTAATTATCCGGGTTTCGCCTGCCAGTTGCGGGCTCGCGCCTGCTGAAATGGGCTTGCATGTGCGTCAGGAAGGTTTGCATGTGGGTAAAATGCCTTTGCATCTTTAACGAGAAGGTTTCCCCCGGAGTAAAATGCCCTTGCATGTGGGTAAAATGGGTTTGCATGTGCATCGAGGAGGTTTGCATCTGGGTAAAATGCCCTTGCATCTTAGACGGGAAGGTTTCCGCCTGAGTAAAATGAGCTTGCATGTGGGTAAAACGCGTTTGCATGTGCGTCGCGAAGGTTTGCATCTGCGTTATATGGATGCATGTAAGGCGGCTTATTCAGCAGGTGACTTTGAGTCACCTGCTGAATAACAAATACCAATTATTCGGCAACGGATGCACCTTGCTGCGTAGCGGCACCCATTCGCTTCACCACCTTACTAAAGGTAAACTGATCTTTTTTGAGTGGATCATTGAAGTAGATTTTCTTTGCAATCTTACAAATTCCGATGACCTCTTGATAAATGCTGTTAAAGCTGGTAACAACGGTGTCGGATAGTTGTGGAACGGTCATTTTCAGACTTTCCTGGTTCAGGTTGGCCTGTTCGAGTTGGGAGGCGTAATCTATGATGGTTTCAATTAAAACCGGGTTGGTGCCTTTCGCAATGATTTCGGCCTTCAGCTCGGGGGTCATCCCTTTTTTTAGTGCATAGAGCACCAAGATCAGATCTTCCTGGTCGAGGCGATTCAGGGAGCGGAAGCACCCTAGGCTTTTCAGGATTTCAACGCTGTCGCTGCCAAAATCAACTTCGATTTGTGTTTTCAGCAACGAAAGGTTTTTTACAGCCGGAGCATAAATGCTCTTCACCAAATCGGTGGCTACACGCAGTTCCTTTAGTTTGTCCAAACCCAGGTGGTCATCAATGGACAAGCTAATCCGGCCCTGCAACTCACCGATATATTCGGGTGTCCAGGTCGTTCGTGCCATGCTTAACTCTGATTGGTTTGTTGACATGCTTTTCAGAATGGTTTGTGCAGCCATCAGCATGTCTACGTCTTTGTAACGATAAATACGTTCTGTCATAGCGTAATTTTAAAATGATTGGTAAAACGATTTAATTCAATGATAAAATTATCGTAAAACAATCATTCAACGCAAGTACAAAATAAATGTTGTTAAGCAGTTTTTTATGAACATTGGGTTTCTTTTTCTCCTTAATGAATCAGAGAATCAATCATGGAAACATATTCTGAATATAACTTCTCCTGAACAGCTTTCTCCATGGGAAAACCGACCCGGCAATACTTCACGATTCCTTGTTTGTCAATCATGAGATTTGATGGTATACCCCACGCATGGTATTTCGATTTAAATTGGTGGAAACCGATCGGAATTATTGGGTATTTGGGAACTGGAACCAACGAGTACTTTAATTTTAGTGCGGAGTGCTGGCTGGCCTTTGTCTGGCTCTCTTGTGATTTGTAAAATTCATGATACGCGGCTTCGCTCCCGTAAAAGAAACTCACCACGCAAACCTCCTCGTTCGTTAAATAGTGTTGCGACAACTTGTTTAAGTAGCTCACTTCGGCCATACACGGGGGACAGCCCGCCGCATAGAAGTTAAAAAAACATACTTTCCCATTAAAGAAACTTTGGCTCAGAGTGTCCCCATCCAAGGTAATCCATTCTTGTAGTGGAAAACTTTTATCCTTCCAATCATTAAAAGGAATCATCCCGGTAGGCGCTTGTCCATAAACGCCGAGGGTAAATAAGATAAAGATCACTGTAATTTTCATGCTCTTCATTTTTTTCAGTTCAATAATCTCATCTTTTGTGGTCTGGCCAGAAAGCATCAACGGAATGAATGATAAAATAAGAACTATTCGTTTCATGGGTTACGGCTCTTTTTTGGCACTATTTGATTTTATTTCCCCGTCGTTCGCCTAACGATCTTCACATGCTATCCACTAGTTTGAACGGGCGTACTAAAGTTAGGAATATTAATTTAGATCAGAACATGCTCATCGGAATAGGCCAAGGCGGTGAGAGCCGTGGGGGATAAAAAAAAACAGCGACTTGGAAGAAAGTAAACTATTATTTACCTTTGACTGGATTGAAAAAATGATTCACTTGAATGAAATGTTCTGAACTCTATAGACTTCTGACTAAAGATGGATGGTATCCGATTTCTCAGAAAGGTTCACATGTTAAGATAAGCATGATACTAAACCTGGATTGATTATTTTTCCCAACCACGGCAGCCAAGAAGTTGGTAAAGGACTTGAGAAAAAGATACTCAGGGATGCAGGACTAAAATAGCAATCGATAAAAAACGGGAGATGATGAAAACAATAAAGAAAAAAATCGAAATTGTCGTTGAGAAAACCGACACTGGATTTTCGGCTTACAGCAATGACTTTCCAATCTTTACAACCGGGAGAACTATACCCGAATTGATTGATCATGCACTTGAGGCAGCAAACCTATATTTCGAAGATGAGAATATTGAGATAAAACATGAAAACTTAAAATTCGAAATCGATTTCAAACAGTTCTTCCAGCATTATAAAGTCTTAAATTCAAAATTTTTGGCTGATAAGATTGGTATGAATCCGACATTATTATCTCAATATGCAACTGGCCATAAAAAACCATCAGAGAAACAGACTGAAAAAATATTATATGGTATTCATCAGATTGGACAAGAGTTGTCAGAAATTAACCTGATCTATAAACATTGAATGAAGAATATTCTCCGGCATCCACCTGCTAAGCCGGATTCACAAAAAACTTAAGCAAGGTGTCGTGCATGTTTTCGGACCGGATGGGAGCCACCGGCAGCCGGGGCGCTGCCACGCCTTTCACGAAAAAGGTGTTGCCATAGTACACGTGCGCTTCGTCCCACAAACCCTGATCGATAAACGATTGCAGCAAATGTTGTCCACCTTCAACCACCACCGACTGGATATCCCGATCATAGAGGCATTTCAAAATTTGTGGAATGATGTTCGACTCAAAATCAATGCTCGCATATTCCAGGTTGGTTTTTGACGCCACTTCTTCCTCCGTAAAAACCAGGGTGGGATAAGCACGGTCTTTCAAACTCAGCTTCTTCGACAAGCGGTTTTTACGGTCGATCAGCAGCCGGAGGGGCTGATTGCCATGCCACTCGCGCACGGTCAGCGAGGGATTGTCTTTCAGTGCCGTGTTGGTGCCAATCAAAATGGCAGCTTCCTCGGTTCGCTGCTTGTGAACCTGCCGCCGCGACAGCTCATTGCTGATCCAGGTGGGTTGTCCAAAGGTAATTTGCGAGCGGTCAATGTCGAGGAAACCATCGAGCGTTTGTGCCCATTTCAAAATCAAGTAGGGTCTTTTTTTCTGATGAAAGGTAAAAAAACGGCGGTTCAGCCAGAGGCAATCCTGCTCCAAAATACCCACTTCCACCTCAATGCCGGCCCGGCGCATTTTTTCAATGCCCTTGCCGGCCACCTCGGCAAACGGATCGACCGAACCCACGATCACCCGCGGAATCCGATGTTCAATGATCAAGTCGGAACAGGGCGGGGTTTTTCCGAAATGCGCGCAAGGCTCCAGGCTGACATACATGGTTGAATCGGCCAAAAGCGACTTGTCTTTTACCGACCGGATGGCGTTCACCTCGGCATGCGCTTCGCCACATTTTTGATGAAAACCTTCACCAATAATCCGGCCTTCGTGCACAATCACACAGCCCACCATGGGGTTGGGCGCAACATCGCCGGCACCCAATCGGGCCAGTTCCAGGCAACGGTTCATGTATTTTTCAGCTGTGTTCATCAGAAAAACTTAACTTTGCCAAAAATACAAATAAATGCAGGCAAGCATCAACGATATCCGAAAAGAATTGAACGGGCTTTACCCGCGGGAAGAAATTGAAAGTTTTATCCGGATCATTTTCCGACAGCTGAAACAGTTTACCCTCACCGATTTCGTATTGAAACAGGATGAAGTGTTGCCCAAAAAGGAGAAGGATCAGATTAAACAGATCGTGGCCCGGTTAAAAAACAAGGAACCGATTCAGTATATCTTAGGCGAAACTGAGTTTTACGGACTGCCCTTTCGGGTGAAGCCGGGCGTTTTGATTCCCCGGCCCGAGACCGAAGAGTTGGTTCATTGGGTTCTGAAATCGCGCAGGATGGCTGGGCGTCGAATCCTGGATGTGGGCACAGGCAGTGGCTGCATCCCCATTAGCCTGAAAAAGCACAGGCCCAAAGCACACGTGATGGCTTGCGACATTTCGGAGGGAGCACTGGAAGTGGCCCGGATGAACGCCGGCTTAAATCAAACCGAAGTTGCCTTCTTTCACTTGAACATTTTAAATCCGCTGCTGCCGGATTCCTTCCCCAAAATTGATATCCTGATTAGCAACCCGCCGTATGTCACCGAGTCGGAAAAAGCAGCGATGAGCGACAATGTGCTGAAATACGAGCCCGAGCGGGCGCTGTTTGTTCCCGACCACGATCCTCTGCTTTTTTACCGGGCTTTGGCCATCTTCGGAAGCAAATATCTCAACCATGGCGGGCAAGTTTTATGGGAAATCAACGAAGCCTTTGGAAAAGAATGTCAGGAATTATTGAAAGAAAATGGATTTTCATACGTTCGGTTAAAGAAAGATCTGCAGGGGAAAGACCGCATGATTTCTGCCCGCTATCTCAGATCGTAAAACATAGCAAATGGAGCGAAGAACATTTATACAGCACACGTTAGTGGCAGCCGGAGGCCTGCTTGCCCTGCCCGGTTTTACAGCAGCACAAAAAGCCGAATTGGCCATCGTTCGCGGAGGAAGTGCAGCCAACATGCTCGATCTGGGCCTGGAAGCGCTGGGCGATTTAAGCCGCTTTGTCGCGGCGGGACAGCGAATTTTAGTCAAGCCCACCATGCGTTGGAACCAAACTCCCGAAAGCGGGCAAAACACAAATCCCGAGCTGCTCGAACGTTTGGTTGAGCGCTGCTACGAGGCTGGTGCCCGCGCCGTTTTCCTGGTTGATCAAACGCAGGACAAATGGACCAAATGCTACAAGAACAGCGGCATCGAGCGCGTGGTAAAAGATGCGGGCGCCAAGATTCTTCCCGGCGACAAGGAATTCCTTTATTTTGAGACTGACATTCCCCAGGCGCAGGTGATGAAGCGTCCCAAGGTTCACCAGGTCATGCAGGAGGTCGATCTGATTATCAATGTGCCGGCCGTGCAGCCACAAACGCCAGACGGATACTTTGGCGCGTTTCACAACCTGATGGGATTGGTTTGGCAAGTCGAAAACTTTCAAGCACAGGAAACCCAAAGCATGCTCGACTTTCTGCATTACAAAAAACCTGTGCTGAACATCATCGATGCCTACCGGGTAGTCACTTCTTCAGGTGTGAAAACGTACAAAACTTTAACGCTGTCGCCGAACATTGTTGCGGCTGAAACTTATGCTGCCAAACGCCTGGGTACCGATCTCCATTCCCTGCCTTATTTGGAGGCAGCGGAGCAGGACGGATTTGGGCAAGCAACATTAGCGCCTGAAAAGATCCGGAGCATCGTGCTTAAAAATTCAGGACAATAAGCCAAACCGATCAATTGGGCTTGATTTACTGTTCTGCTTTTATTTATATTTGTCCGAACGGTTTCTCACAAATTGAATGCTCACATTGAAAAGATTCTTTCAAAATACCTTCCTCTTTTTCAACTTGCTGGCCATTGCAGGACTCTTGATGAGCTACCTCTCAGCTAAAATCAGTCCGGCGGTTTGGTGGGTTCCTGCCTTTTTCGGATTGGCCTTTCCCTACTTTCTACTCGTCAATTTGCTGTTTATGGTGCTGTGGGTCTTTTCAAAAACACGCTTTGCCATTTTGTCTTTTCTGGCGATCGCCATGGGCTACGGACACCTCAACCACTACATCCAGCTTTCGGGGCGCGAAACCACGGAAGACGGTCTGGTGATCAGCAGCTACAATGTGAAAAATTTTTACGGCGAAGTCGATACCAAAGAAGACAATGTGGCCAACGAAATTTTGAAATACCTGCAGAGCAAGGAAGCCGACCTCATTTGTTTGCAGGAAGTCACCACCTCGGGGCAAAGACGATTTACCCAACAGAAAAGCAAGCTTTCGCATGATTCGGGGCTAAAATTTGTGCATGCCAGCAAAACCGGAGGACCGGTCAGTTACTCGCGTTACCCAATCATTGCAAAGGATGAGGTTCATTTTGAAAACTCGGCCAACATGATTCTTATTTCCGACCTGCTGATTGATCAGGATACCATTCGCCTGTTTAATTGTCATTTGGAAAGCTACCGGTTTACCGATGCCGAAATCAGATCGCTCGATTCGCTGTCGTTTGATAAGCAGGAAGAGAGCCTGCGTAAAGTACGCTATACCGGATCAAAGCTGAAGCAGGCCTTCATCAAGCGCACCGAACAGGCGGAAGCCCTGCACCAGCTCGTGCAAGATTCGCCTTATGCAGTGATTGTTTGCGGCGACTTTAACGACACACCCGTCTCCTACACCTACAGCAAGGCGGCCCAAGGGCTGGAAGATGCTTTTGTGAACTCAGGCTCCGGTATTGGGAATACTTACGTGGGGAAATTACCTTCATTCAGGATTGACTACATCCTGCACAGTCCGGTGTTTGAAAGCTATAATTTTAAGGTCGACCGGGTGGTCTTCTCCGACCACTACCCCATCAGCTGCACCTTGAAAAAGAAAATTCAATAGAGTTTTTTACGCTTGCGAAGAAACTGGTGCAACACCTCTTTGAAATCCTCGTTGATGTCGGCCTCAACCAAATCGATGTGGTATTGTCCGCACTTCACCTTTAGCTCCTCGAAGTAACGATCAACTGCCTTTTGGTAGTTTTCTTTCAACTCGTTGGGCGAAAACTTAAGCTGCTCCCCGCTTTCCAAATCGACAAAACGGTAGGGCCGGTTTTGAAAATCGAACTGCTTTTCCTGCTTGTGATCGGTCACATGAAACAGAATCACCTCGTGCTTGTTGTAGCGCAGGTGCTGCAAAGCCGAAAACAAATCATCGCCATTCCCTTCCCCCATCATATCGCTAAAAATCAGGATCAGCGAGCGCTTGTGTACCTGCTCGGCTATCTGGTGCAAGGCATCAATCGTGTTGGTGGTTTTGCGCAGGTCGTCTTTGCCTACAGTCAGCAGACTGGCCAATTTTGCGTACAGCAATTCGGCGTGAACGGACGACAAGCGATTTTCGGAGTGAAATTCAATGTGATCGGAAAACAAAGTTAAGCCAACCGAATCACGCTGTTTGCGCATCAGGTATATGAGGGCGGCAGCGCTGTATGCCGAAAACGCCAGCTTGTTGAATAGCTTGTTCTGGCCTTTTTCGTAGGGAAACAACATAGACGAAGAGGTGTCGATAACCAACTGGCAGCGCAGGTTTGTTTCTTCTTCGTACTGCTTGACATACAAGCGGTCGGAGCGTGCAAACAGTTTCCAGTCGATGTGCTTGGTCGACTCCCCCTGGTTGTATTGCCGGTGCTCGGCAAACTCAACCGAAAAACCATGAAACGGGCTGCGGTGAAGGCCGGTAATAAAGCCTTCAACCACTTCGCGGGCAATCAACTCCATGTTGTCGAACTGCTGAAACTGCTGAATGTCAAAAAGCTTGTTCATTACTTGCAAAAATAGCCAAAGCATCGGCCTTGCCAAACGGCTTTCAAACGATTTTATCAAACCATTGAGCAAACTGAACGTTCAGACACTGCCTCACGGCCATTTTAATCCGGCCTGATGCTTGCTTCACGCGGGGCAGATCGCTATTTTTGAGCCATGGAAACAATCGACAAAAACAGCTGCCAAAAAATTGGCTATTTTCAGAAACCTCACGGCATCAAAGGAGCATTATCCCTGATTTTTGAGCCGCAATACGATTTGAGTCTCGAACACGAGCCCACGCTTTTTTTGGAGTTGGACGGCCTGTTGGTTCCCTTTTTCATCAGTCCCGAAGGCTTGCGTTTCCGTTCGGCCGAGTCGGCCATTGTTCAGCTCGATTGGGTGGACAATGAGGAACAAGCCCGAAAACTGTCAGGAGTATCCGTCTTTTTAAAAGAAGAAGACCTGGTCGAGCCCGAAGAAGAATTTACCGTACACCATTTGGTTGGCTTTTCCGTCTCCGATCCGCAAATTGGTGAGATTGGAATCATTGAGCGGGTGGAAGATTACGGCGGCAACCTGCTGTTTCAAATTCAGTACCAGGGCAAAGAGGTCTTAATTCCTTTCAACGAAGAACTGCTGATCGCACTGGACGAGGACCACAAAACGATGGTGCTGCAATGCCCGGAAGGGATTTTCGACCTGGAGTAAACTAAGCCTCCCCAACACTTTTTAGGGCTGACGTGCAACCTTTCGATATTTTAAAAGTCTTTTCAAAGTAATCCATGAATCATTAAAAAATAGAAAACGATGAAAACACAATTGATGACCTTCGTAACAATCATCGCTTTGTTCGTTTCGGTCCATGCCAAAGCCGAAACCGAATTCCGCGAACTGTCTTCCTTCTCCGAAATTTCCGTCCGGATTCCGGCCAATGTCTATGTAGAACAAGGCGATGAACAGTCCGTTGAATTGGTGGCCAAATCATCCACCATGGAAGAGATTATCACCGAAGTGAAAGGGCGCGAACTGGTCATTCGCTTTGCTGCCAAAAATTACCTGTTTAAAGATTTCACCCCCGGCAAAATAGAGATTTACATTACGGTACCCGAAATTGGGGCACTGTCGCTCTCCGGATCGGGAAACATTGAAAACGACGGGCCCATTGAAAGCCGGATCCTTGATCTTTCGGTCAGTGGCAGCGGCGACATTTTGCTGAACGACTTAAAAGCAAACCGGGTGAAAGCGACTATCTCGGGCAGTGGAAACATTAAAATTGATGGGGATGGGACAGCCGACGACTTGTCGGTCAACCTTTCCGGCTCAGGAAATTTTAAAGGTATCGGCTTTGAAACCACCGATGTCATAGTGAAAATTGCCGGATCGGGAAGCGCCGATGTGCATGCGGTAAAAAACCTGAATGCACGCATTGCCGGCTCGGGAAATGTAACCTACAAAGGCAATCCACTGGTTGACCAGGGCATTGTTGGCTCCGGAAAAGTGAAGGAGTATTAATTTCTGAACGAGGCAAGCATTGGAGCGCCATTCGATGCTTCGCCTCGTCTATTTTCAATCACCCCTACACTGCCTACTCAACACTTCAGGATAAGCGCTCGACGCACCGGAATGCCTGCTCAATATACCGGAATAACCGCTCGATGGATCGGAATGCCTGCTCGATGCACCGGAACAACCCCTCGATGCACCGGAACAACCCCTCGATGGACCGGAATAACTGCTCGATGCACCGGAAGATCCGCTCGATGCACCGGAATAAGCACTCGATGGACCGGGATAAGCACTCGATGCACCGGAATTCTCGTTTGAAATATCATAACATTTACTCAACTCATCGAATTTAAGAGGCCAAAACAGCAGATAAAACAAGGGATTTGGCGAAAACTACCAGCGGTCTTACCTTTACGACTAAGCTTCGGTCGATGCTGGCAAAGCTCCTGCCCCTTCTTCCACAGAACTTGACCCACCCTGCCGCGACTTCCCTCCCTACATGCGTAGGGCGGGCCGGGGTGGGTGCGAAAAGCAGGAGAACAGAGCAGCTCAATTGCCTTCTTTTTTCATAACTTGCATGAAAACACCAATCAAATGAGTGATCATACGCCAATTAGCCGGGCACGTGTACTCCGCAAAAACATGACTCCTTGTGAAAAAATTCTCTGGACCAATCTTCGAAAAAGAAAGATAGGTGGGTTTAAATTCTTACGTCAACATCCGATCATTTATCAAGTCTACAACAACAAACCGCTCTATTTTATTGCTGATTTTTATTGTGCCGAGAAAAAATTGGTGATCGAATTGGATGGGAAAATCCATGATTTTCAAAAAGAAGAAGATGCCGCCCGTGATGAGATCATGGCAGGCTTGGGCTTGCATGTTTTACGAATCAGAAATGAAGAGCTGGAAAACATGAAAAATGTTCTGCAGAAAATAGCAGATTGTATTGGAGCCAATTCCATAAGCTCCTGACCCTCCCTAGCAGAACGAAGTTCTGCTCCTCCCTCCCTACACGTAGGGAGGGACGGGGTGGGTGCAAAAAAATATCACTTCAAACGATTGAAGTGATATTTTTTTTGTACGGATGATTGCCGACACTATTTGGTCAGGCTGACTTTCTTAATGGTATTCGGATTTACCTCCAGCGATTTCATCACCGAATTCAGGTTGTTGATATCGATCGATTTATCCATCGCCCAGTCGGCAGGCAACACAGCGATTCTGAAGACTTGATCCTGACTTTCAGCCGGCAGCAATTCATTGACCGTAAAGTCCATAAACACTTTCACATCCGCTATGGTGTAATCAAAATTGTACTGGATTACGCCATCGTCCAAAACAATGGTCTGTGGCAAAGGGCGCCAAACATCGATGGCCGATCCATCATTGGCCTCAGCCACTTCCCAAAGCATATAAACCATCACGATGTCGGTGTCGTAGATCTCAAAATTCGACGGAAAGTCGTAGTATAACGTGTAACCATTGGCTTCAGTAAAATCGCCTTCAATTTCAAAGACACTCCCCAACAAGGAGGTTCCATCTTCGCCATCCTCGCCATCATATCCGGGAGGGCCCATTGGGCCTTCGCATGAAGCGAAGACAGCCAATGCTAGTATTAAAAATAAACTGGTAATTGTTTTCATGACTTGTATTTTTAAATGATGTTTAACAAAGTTTTATTGCACTTTACAAGATTAATGCCAGAAGCATGAGAATCAGAAAATGACCCGAATATTTTTAATGACTATGCGTTTATCTGCCTATCCGTTCTGTCGCCGCTGTCAATTATTGTCATTGTTCGTTTCAAGAACAACTTAATGGCCACTTAATGACCAGGAATGACTTTTAATGACCTCAGGTAATCTTGTGGATATCCATCTATTTTTTATCAGCATGCCCTCTATTCAATCAAATCCACCAGCCTGATATCGAACGAAAGCACCGCAAACGGCGGAATTTTGTTGCTGGTTCCTTTTCGCCCCCAAGCCAGATCGGCCGGCACCCAAAATTTATACCGGCTACCTTTGCCCATGAGCTGCAAGCCTTCCTGCAAACCTTCAATCAGTTCGGCCAGTCGCACTTCGTCGGGCTTGTTTTTCCGGTAGGTGTCTTCCAAAATCGTTCCATTCAGCAACAGCGCCCGCTGATGAATCAGAACGGTGCTCTCGGGATTCGGTTTTTCACCCGCTACTTCTTCCACAATTTTATATTGAAGGCCGCTGGCTGTTTCTACAACGCCATCTTTTTGCGCATTCTGTAACAAAAAATCCTCACCAATTTTCTGATTGTAGCCAGCCGAACTTTTGCTTTTTCCTTTTTTCTCTCGTTTTGCCACTGTTCGTTTTTTCTTCAAAAATAAAAAAAGAATACCTTCCTCGTAGTCGAAGAAGGTATTCCGGTTCCATCCAAATGATTTGCCAAAACCTTAGCTTCCGCTAAAATCAACACCTTCGAACACCATGGAAGGGGTTTGCCACGAGGAAGTCAGGTTGGCATCGTTTCCAACCTCCACCAAGCTCATCCACAAATCTTTCATGTTTCCACTGATGTTCATTTCAGAAACGGGCTGAATAATTTCGCCATTCTCAATCAGGAAACCATCAATTCCGTACGAATAATCGCCGGTTGAGCCGTTGGTGTTGCCGCCATTGAACCCGGTCACCAAAATACCTTTTTTCAATCCCTTGATCAGCCCGGCCAAATCCTTGTCGCCAGTTTCAAAAATCAAGTTGGAGGTTTCGCCTGTCGTGGGTTCCACAGCCAGTTTTTTGGCATAGTAGGTATCAATAAAATAAGTTCCCAACACACCCCGATCGAACACCTGCCGCTTTTTGGAGGCCAGGCCTTCGCCATCGAACAAACGCGATCCCAAGCCGCCTGCAATTAACGGATCATCTGTCAAACTTAGTTTTTCAGAAGCCACTTTTTTACCCAGCTGATCAATCAAAAAAGAATTCTTCTGCTGAATACTGGAGCCATTCAAAGCGCCCATCAATGGCGAAAAAAGTCGCGAAACGGTTTTGTTTTCCACCAACATGGTTAATTTACCCGAGTTGATTTTCGCCTGGCCTATTTTTTTCAACGCCCGGTCGAGCGCCGTGGTTCCAATGTCCGACTTTTTCAACTGCTCAAAAAAGATGGCCCGTTCGCTCCAGGCTTCACTGGGGCGCGCGTCGCCACCATCAACCGAAACCGAGGCGTACAAGCTAAAGCTGCTGTTGGCTGTTTCGCCTTCAAACCCGTTGCTGGTCACCATCAGGCGACTGCTGGTATTATCGCCATAGCCAGCTGTGATTGAAATAATGCGCTCGTCTTTCTGATAGGCCTCTTGTTCTACCTGAAAAGCCAAGTCGACCTTGGTTTTGGGATCGATGGTGTCATACGACTGATCGACCGTTCCCAAATCCTGGTTGCCGCCCTTGTAATACAGGCTGGCATCGGGCAATGAGCGAAAAGGATCGGGCGACAGGTATTTGGTGCCGGCAATGGCCTGCTCAATAAAGTGGGCCAGCTCCTTTTTGTCAAGCCGGTTGGTGCGGTGCGCCGAATATTTGTTGTCGACAAACAAGCGAATACTCAAACTACTTTGAATGGCCTCTTTCAAGGTATCAATTTTCTGTTCGCGAACGTCTATTTGGCTGTTTTTGCTTTGCGAAATAATAATGGCAACTTCATCGGCCCCATGGTCGAGCGCATGCTGCATGGCCCATTTGGCCAGTGTATATTTTTCTTCCTGTGTCATTTTTTTCAATTTTTCTGTTGAAGTGTGAAAGGCTTAACTCATGCCGCCAACGGTTAATTTTTTAACCAGCACGGTTGGCAATCCGCAAGTTACCGGCACCGACTGACCTGATTTTCCGCAAGTCCAGGTGCCATTGTCAATCAAATAGTCATCGGCACACATGGTGATATCGGCCAGCGCCTGCGGGCCATTTCCAATTATGTTGATGTCTTTGATGGGCTGGGTCAGCTTGCCATTTTCGATGAGGTAGCCTGATTTTACAAAGAAGGTAAAATCGCCCGCACCAATTTTTACTTGCCCATTGCTGAAGTTATCGACATAAATTCCCTGCTTCACCTGGCTGATGATATCGGCTTTTGTATGCGGCCCGGTTTCCATGTAGGTCGCCCGCATGCGAGGCAAAGGCACGTGGCGGAATGATTCTCGCCGTCCGTTTCCGGTGGGATTCACCCCGTAGTGCCGGGCACTGATCCGATCGTGGATGTAACTGTTCAACACCCCATCTTTGACCAGGTAGGTTTTTTCGGTGGCATTTCCTTCATCATCGCGGTTGATGGAGCCTCGATTCTCAGGCAAGGTTCCATCGTCGATAATATTGACAAAGCTTTCGGCTACTTTTTTGCCCATTTTATCAGCAAAAATAGAGGTTCCCTTCCGGTTGAAATCTGCCTCAAAAGTATGGCCAATGGCTTCGTGCAGCAAAATTCCGGATCCGCCTGCTCCCATCACCACAGGCATTTCACCTGCTTTGGGCTTGGTCGCTTCAAATAGCAAACTCGTGCGGTCCACCACTTCCTGTGCCAGCTCGTCCACCACCGCATCATTTAAAAACTCAAAGCCCTTACGAAACGAGCGCGACGAGTAGCCATTTTCAATCTGACCATCTTTCTCCATCACGCAAAACGTTCCCAAGCTAACCATGGGCCGGTAATCATAACTGATCACCCCTTCGGAACTGTAAAACAACACGTAAGCTGTTTCGTCGGTCAGGCTGGCATTAACTTTAGAAACGCGGCTGTCTAAGGCAAAAACCTTATCGTTGATGGCCTGAATAAAAGGAATTTTCTCCGGAACGTTCACCTCTTCCCACGAACGGTTGATGGCATAGTAGTCGGCTGGCAAAGCTTCCTTAATCTCCTGCGCCGTAACATTTTGGCTTCCATTGGCAATATTGGCTGCGGTGTTGGCTGCTTTCATCAATGCTTCGGAAGTAATGGTTTCAGAATAGGCAAAACCGGTTTGGTCGCCTTTCAGCACGCGAATACCAACGCCAAAATCAACATTGGAAAACGCCCGGTTGACACTTCCATCTTCCAGGGCCAGGCTATTCAAGGTCTTGTGTTCAAAAAACAGGTCGGCATAATCGCCGCCTTTGCTCAGCGCCTTGTCAACTACTTTTTGCAGCAACTGCACATGCACACCGAAATGATCCAGGTAAGCCTGAATTCCGGCAGACAAAGGAGTCCCCTGGCACGACTGGATGAAAGCAGGAAGCAGCATACTACCTGCCACAGCCGAACCGGAAGCCTTCAAAAAATTTCTTCGGTCAATGGTTGTCATTTTGATTAAAATTTATCTGGTTGTAAGTATTCAATTCTTTGTTGAGCCAATCACCCGTCATTTCAAAAGGATAGGTCGGCAGCAAGCAACTAAAATTACGCAATGCCAAACGAAAATGACCCATCGACTTCAATTTCTTTTTGAAAGAAACCCAAAGCGCCCCGTCCACCACAACCAGCCTCCGCCATCAAAACAGGGGGTACCAACACAAAAAACACTTGAATTTCGAATTGATCCATTCTATTTTCAACAACACTCCAATCATAAAACACTTATTTATTCGACTATGCCTATCAAAAACCAAGGGTCTTCAAATAAATCAATTCTCTATGTGAATTTTGTATTAACTTTTTACAAATTGACGTGTTATTATTTATATTTTTGACTGTTCGTTCTATTTTTGACATCAAATTTTTGAAAAAACACATCATTAACTTATAAATTGTAACAAGATGAAATCAAAATTGGAGTATATCTGGCTGGACGGATTCAAGCCGACTCAAGGCTTAAGGGCAAAAACAAGAATTGCAGAAAATTTTAGTGGGAAATTAGAAGATTGTCCGGTGTGGTCATTTGATGGATCATCAACCCGGCAAGCAACAGGCGGAGCTTCTGACTTGTTACTAAAACCAGTTGCGATTTTTCCCGACCCTGACCGCAACAATGCCTACGTGGTCATGACTGAAGTACTGAATCCGGATGGCACCCCCCATGAAACCAACGGCCGGGCGCACATTGAAGAAGAAGACGAAGATTTCTGGTTTGGCTTTGAACAGGAATACTTCCTGATGGACCCAAAAACCAACAAGCCGCTTGGATTCCCGGCCGATGGCTATCCTGCTCCACAAGGACCTTACTATTGCGGTGTGGGCGCCGACAAAGCTTTTGGTCGCGACATCGTTGAAGAACACTTTGACATTTGCCTGGAAGCAGGCTTGAACGTGGAAGGTATTAATGCTGAGGTGGCTGCCGGACAGTGGGAATTCCAGATTTTCGCGAAAGGTGCACACAATGCCGGTGACCAAATTTGGGTGGCCCGCTACTTTCTGGAAAGAACTGCTGAGAAATACGGAATTGTTGTTGACTGGCATCCAAAACCACTGGGCAAAGAACTGGACTGGAACGGTTCGGGAATGCACGCCAACTTCTCAAACGGCTTGATGCGGACTTGTGGAGACAAAGCAGTGTTTACAGCGATTTGCGAAGAGTTTGGAAAAAACATCAAAGAACACATCGATGTTTACGGAGCCTATAACGACCAACGTTTAACTGGTCTTCACGAAACGGCTGCCATTACAGATTTCAGCTATGGCGTTTCGGACCGTGGTTCATCCATTCGTATTCCGGTAGGAACAGTTGAAGATGGCTGGAAAGGCCGTCTGGAAGACCGTCGTCCTGCCTCAAACGGCGATCCTTACAAAATCGCTGCGGTGATCATCAAAACAACACACAAAGCTGTTGCAAAAATGTAATCTTGAAAAATCAAACATATCAAAAAGCTGTCCGTTGAGGGCAGCTTTTTTTGTACCCGGACGCCGACAATGGGCCGGATTGTTTATTTTTGATCTCCAAATTGAAAGCCATGCAACAAGCGCGAATAAAAATCAACCGTCAACTGTTTGAGGAGACCTCGCATTCTCCGGCATTGGTTGATATTGTTGGCGAAGAACAGCTTGATCAGGTGATTGACTACTGTTTTATTGCCAACCCCTACTACCCGACCGACGACATGCTGGAGCAGTTAAAATCGAAGCTCAGCTCAATCATCAAGGCCTACCCGTCGAGCAACCCGCGGCTGGCCCGGCAGCATCTGGCCGAAGTGTTGCAGGTTGACGCCGACTGGCTGATTTTGGGAAATGGTGCAACCGAACTGATCACCCTGATTGAAAAGCACCTGGTTGACGATCTGGCCATCCCCATCCCCACGTTCAGCGAGTATATCGAAAAGCTGCGAACCTCCGACGCCGCCAAATTCTTTCAACTCGATCCGAAGAATAATTACCAACTCAACCTGGCTGAATTCGCAAGCTGGATCAACAAAAACAAATATAGCGCCGCGCTGATTATCAATCCCGGCAACCCAACCGGCCAGCTGATGCAAACAGAGGAACTGAAGCAGTTTCTGCGTGACATGGCCCACCTGAAGCTGATTTTACTGGATGAGTCGTTTATCGATTTTGCTGATGAGCAGATTCCCACCTTGTTACATGAAGTGGAGCAGTACGAAAACCTGATTATCGTTCGAAGCATGAGCAAACACTGTGGCGTTCCAGGGCTGCGGCTGGGCTATTGCTGCACTTCGAACCAATCATTTTTAAGTATTCTGAAAGACGCGCTGCCCGTTTGGAACATCAACTCAATGGCCGAGTATTTTTTGTTGCAACTGAAGGCTACCAACGAAGCCTACCACGAAACCCGCATGCATGTGATCCGCGATGTACGCGAGCTCTACAAAAAGCTGGTCAAGCTGCCCGGCTACCAGATTTATCCCACCGGAAGCAATTTCATTCTGATAAAAATTGAATTTGGAATGAGCGCCTTTGAACTTCAAATGAAACTGCTCGAAAACCATGGTCTGTATGTACGCGATTGTAGCAACAAAGCTGGTCTGGACAATCGCCATATCCGGGTGGCTTCGCAGGGGAAAGAAAAAGACCAGTTTCTGATTGATGCTTTGGAGAAATTGGCAACAAAGTATGCGAACCGTTGACCTAATAGCGGCGGTCTTTACATGCCTGCCACATTCCCAATCTGCCATTTTAAAAGCGTCAGAGGTTCACAAAAATTACACGTGCTGTCGCGCCAAACAAGCTTATCTCATTTTCAAATACTCCTCAGCTGTCAGAACCGGCAAGCTTGACAGCTTGAAGTCTCTCAAATTTCTTGTGATAATAATCTCCTGTTTATTTTCGATGGCAGTGTAATACTGAATTGCGTCCTCAAAATCTTTAAACTCCGAATTTAGGGCCAAATCAATCACCTTATCATCGACAGGCAACACGATTACCAATACCTTAAACTTTCTCAAAATTTCTTTAGCCTTTGCGGCATCAAGTTCTCTTGATAGCAAATAATAGGTAGTGGCAAAGGTCAACGAGGAAATGGCAAGCCGAATTTTCCCATTATCGGCCAAACTAAACAACTTACTCGCTGCCAGGTAGAAATCCTTACGCCGGGTCAAAAGATCAAGAACAATATTTGTATCAACTAAGACCTTATCCATTTATTTGTATTTATCCGCCAGGTAACCACTATAGTGTTTCTTGTAGTCAGAATCAATTGGCTTGATTACTCCGGTTAGACTTTTAACCAGCGGTGATACCTCATCAGCGTCTTCTTGCTTGTTTGTCAAAGCCTGCAAATAGTTTTCAATCATTTTCGAAAGACTCGTATCCTTTTCCCTGGCATACTTCTTTGCTCTTTCAATTGTAGACTTATCTATTTTCAGTGTCAGTTTCGTATTCATGACTTCTATTTTGATACGTACAAATATACAATTTCAATACGCTTTCAGCAATCCTACATTCCGGTTCACAATTCAAGCTTTGTTAAATCGACAACCGCCTTCATCGAGATCAAAGGTCAACCTTTCTCCGACGGATAATTATAAAACCGACGGGTTGGGTAAGCCAAATCAATATCCGGCTGCTTGCGGAACTCCAGCAGAACATCTTGCCAAATTTGATTTTCCATCATGCGTCGCCGTCTCGGATCGCACAAAAAACGGATGGTCAGGGTGACGCCATATTCCTGCCGCACTTTCACATAAACAATAGGCGTGAGGTGCTGGTAAAAAATCATGTAGTTTTTGCTGGCTTCAATAATTTCGCGTTCCGCAGCCTTACTAAACTGCTGGGCGTGCTGCGCAGCGATCGTTTCAAGCAAGCTTTTTGCTTTTTCCCAGTTACTTTCAAACGTGATGCTGACCGCGAGCTCATCCCAGATGTACTTAAAACCAGAGCTGTAATTGGCCTGCGCATCGGTAAATACTTTGCCATTGGGTATATGAATGATCCGTCCGGTACTTTGATCCGCGTCAACCCAGTTACCCACTTCAAGGATAGTAAACTGAAATAATCGAATATCAATCACATCGCCGGTATTCTCACCAAGCTGAACGCGGTCGCCAATGGCAAATGGTTTTCGAAAAACGATGAACAGCCAGCCGGCCACATTGGTCACCGGATCTTTCAACGCAATGGCTATACCAGCAGAAACAAGTCCTAGAAATGCACCAAGCTGGCGAAAAGCATGCAGCCAAACCGTGCTCACCAAAATAATACCCAGAAACGGGATGACGAAGGAAAGCGTGCGTTTCCACTGATACCTGACTTTGATATTCTCGGTACGCCGCCAAACCACCCGGAGAATCGCCATTCGCAACACCCACAACATCAGAATAATCACTCCCGAAACAAACAGTCTGTTCAAGCTGGTGGAACTGAGCCCGGTGTGCAGCTGAAAATAGTCAATCACTTGATCCATCGCTAAAAACCATTAAATGATGTCAGGGAAGATACAAAATGAAGGGGTACGAAAAAAGCTTCGGCCCATTTTTAAAAGCCGTGTTCCGCTTACACGCAAAAGGCAGCGACACCTAAAAGCTGGCCACCGTGTCGCACACATAGGTTGGAATGATGCCGGTAGAGCGGATTTTCATCTTGGCATTATCGGGCAAGGTGTTCCCCGACAAAACCAGCACGGTATCCATTCCAAACTTGTTGCCGCCAATAATATCAGTCAGCAGCGTGTCGCCAACCATCAAAATGTCGTCGCGGTTCAGGGGTTGTTTCTCGCAAGCTTTTTCGTACGCAAACATAAACATTTGCGCATCGGGTTTTCCAAAGCGAATGAAATGACGGCCCAGAATATCTTCGACCATATCCGAAATACCACCAATGGCAATGGCAATATCCGTGCGGTTCACGGGGTAATTAATATCGGTATTGGCCACAATGACTGACATGTTTTTCTTACGTAAAAGATTGATCACCTTATTGATATCGTTATTCCAATCAAATCCTTCATCATCCAGAAAAACCAGGCATTTAATATCATCCACCTCATCGAGCCGGAGCTTGTTGATGGACAAGGTTTCGAGGCCTGCTTTTTCAATGTAGTGGGCTGATTGCTCTGTTCCGAGATAGGCAACACGACCCTTTTTTATTTTCAGTTTCAGCCAGTCGTGTGCCAGCATGCCCGACGAAATAATTTTGTCGGTGGTCAAACTGGGAATGCCATTGATCTGGTATTGCCGCGCTAAATCAGCCGGACTGCGCGATGCATCGTTGGTCAACACATAATAATCGATTCCCTTTTCATCCAAAAAATCGAAAGTGTTTTCAATGCCGGGAATAATCCCCTTATGATTTTTCAATACTCCGAAAGCATCAAAAAAGACCGCCTTGTAATTGGTCACAATGCTTCTGAAATCGCTCGTCTTCATAGGACTTAAATTTTTAATGCTTTCAATAGTTTATCGACCTGGTAGTTGGTGTCAATGGCCGGAATATACAAATCGTACGCTTCCTTCTGCAACTTCCGTGCATACGAAGGCAAAAAGAAATGGGTGCCATCCTTGATCACATAATTTAGAATGAAGAACCGGTAAGCCTCCCGAATCAAGCGAACTTCAGCCTCGTTGAGCGGAAAAATGCGGTGATATTCCTTCAGGAACATGATAAACCGGTCTTCCATCAGGGTGTCAATCCCGTAGCTAAACACCGTACGATCGCCCACATCAGATACCACCCGGCTGAAGAAGTAAAAATCCATCACCCGGGTTGATTCGCGAAACCAGTCGTAATCCCAGCGCGAGTAAAACTTGCCGTCGCCCCGCACCGAAAAGTTGCCAATGTTCCAATCGACAAAAACCGGAATGGTCTCAATCTGGGTTGAATAATTCACCCGATCGGCCTGAATTAAAAACGACTCGCATTGCTGTTTTACCAAGTCGCGTTGCTCTTGGGTGCCGCAAAACTTACCGGTATCGATATTGCGCAACAGGCGATGAATATCAGTCACCACGGTTTTGGAGGCATTTGGAAGCTGGTTGGCCACATTGGTGCAGGCTTTATGAAAACGTGCCAACTCGCGCCCCAACTTTCGGATATGCTTGTCCTCCAGCCGTCGGGGCATTTTGTGTTTTATTTTAATTGGATTGTAAAAAACCACCCAGGCCGTGCTATTTTGCTCGTAGTAACGGTAAATAAACAAGTCGTTACGCTTCACCAGCGAGCGGGCCAGGAAATTCTCATAAGGAGCTTCCAAGTTGTTGGCCAGGTTGTTAATGATGACATGATCCTCCTTAAAGTGCTCAAAGTTTCCGTATTCCGACAGCTTGGCAAATACCGGCTGCCGGTCGTAAAAGGAAATTTTATAGACCTGGTTGGTGGATACATGGGCGCTCACATCATAAATTCCTTTAATTTCGTGCCGGTCATCAAACTCAGCCCAAGCCCGTCGTATAATCTGAAAATAATCGAGCGTCTGCATAATCTTTTCTTTTTTCTGAACTCCCCAAAAGTAATCAGAAACGGGGATTTTCAGATAATCTCAAAATACCTTTTTATTTCCCAGTCGGTCACCGCTTTCGAAAACTCGCGCCATTCCCACTCGCGGGTAGCTGTAAAGTGAGCAACAAAGTCTTCACCAAGTAAGCTGTTGGCCAGCTCCGAATCTTTCATTTTACGGGTCGCGTCCAACAGATTTGAAGGCAAACGCTCGCGGTCATGCTGGGCATATTCATTGCCGATGGTTTTTGGCGTATTCAATTTCAATTCATGCTGAATGCCATACAAACCGGAAGCCAGCGAAGCCGCCATGGCCAGGTACGGATTGGCATCCGATCCCGGCACGCGCATCTCCAGTCGGGTCGATTTCTCCTGCCCGTTGATGACCCGCACCGCCGTGGTGCGGTTATCCAATCCCCAACTGGCCGTGATTGGCGCCCAGGCCCCCTCGCGCAGCCGCTTGTAACTGTTGATCGTCGGGGCATACATCGGCAAAACGTAGGGCAAACAATGCAGTAAGCCGGCCAGGTAACTTTCCATCAACGGGCTCATGGGTGCTTTGGGATCGCCCGAATAAAACAGGTTCTTTTGCTGTTCCTGGTCCCACAAACTTTGATGCAGATGTCCGCTACAGCCGGGCAGCTCCTCATTCCATTTGGCCATAAAACTGGCAATGATACCGTGCTTATAGGCAATTTCACGCACACTGTTCTTAAACAACACCGCTTTGTCGGCAGCATTTACAACTTCATCGTAGCGAATGGCAGCCTCATAAACCCCTGGGCCGGTTTCGGTATGCAAACTTTCCAGGTTTACCCGAAACTGATCGAGGTAGTTGAACAAGTCGTTGAAATAAGCCTGAAACTGGGTGGGCCGCAACATGGAATAGCCAAACATTCCGGGCGAAATTGGGTTTAGCCCGGTGTAATTTTTAGTTACCAGCTCGTTAGGCGTTCCCAAAAAATTAAACCATTCAAACTCCTCTGAAAAAACAGGTTGGAAACCCATGTCGTTGGCATTTTGCCTGACCCGCTTCAGCAAACTCCGCGGACAGGCAGCCATGCCTGCGCCTGGGTCACTCTCAAAATCTGCCAAAAAGAAAGGCAACTCATGATCCCAGGGAATCGTCCGGTAAGTAGACAGGTCAATCCTCGCCTTGGCATCCGGGTAGGCCGTGTGCCAGCCGGTGAGCTGCACATTGTCGTAGCACTTGTCGCTCGAATCCCAGCCAAAAACCACATCGCAGAAACTTATATTCTCGTTGGCCACTTCCAAGAACTTGTCTTTATGGATGGTCTTTCCACGCAGAATCCCATCAATATCGGTCACTGCAAATTTGATCTTGTTGTGCTGACTTTCTTTGATGACTTGTATCAACTCCTTATTTTCCATATTCTTTTGTTTTCACCCAAACTAAAAAACGGATTTCGTTTTGGTTGTGTACCGGTGCCGATCATCTGCCTTTACCAGCGATTACCTCGAACCAAGCCGCGAAAAACAACCAATCGCTGCTCCCGTCATGCAGCCTCATCAGATACCAAAATAACAAATATTGACGCAATTTAGACCCGGCAGCCAAGAAATATCATCAAACGACTGAGATCCCAGTCAAACTACTTTTCGCGACGCCGAGACAAAAGTACAACATTATGTTTTAACGAGGACAGAATTCCCTATCCGTTCTTTAGCCATCCAACGAGAAAAGAAGCTCGATAAAAATGATTCATTTCAAACTAACATCCAAGTTTTGATGGTATTTATTCGGAAATAATAAAAAATAATTCACCTACCCGCTCAAAATTAAGGACAAAATAGAAAAACAATAGGTAAGTCGTCCTGAAAAACCGTATTTTTGAATCCGAAAATAAAAAGCACATTAGTTAATCCAATTATATTAATCAAACTATCCAGATCATGGCAGATTTTAGATTTAAAGCCCTGCAAAAGGTCATCGAACGACAGCCTGTTGCAGTTGTCAGGGAACACAACCTGACGTCCGATTTTTATGGGAGAAATGTTTTTGATCGTCCCAAAATGAAAAAGTACCTCTCCAAAGAAGCCTTTAAGGCGGTGATGGATGCGACGGACTATAACAAACTGGTGGATCGAAAAATGGCAGATCAGGTAGCACAAGGCATGAAAGCCTGGGCTACTGAAAACGGGGCCACACATTATACCCACTGGTTTCACCCCTTGACCGACGGAACAGCAGAAAAGCACGATGCTTTTATTGTGCATGGCGAAGATGGTGGTGTAGTGGAAGCCTTCAGCGGGAAGCTCCTGTCGCAGCAAGAACCCGACGCGTCTTCGTTTCCAAGCGGAGGCATTCGGCAAACCTTTGAAGCCCGCGGATACACCGCCTGGGACGCTTCGTCGCCGGCCTTTATCGTTGACGGGACCTTGTGTATTCCTACCATTTTCATCTCCTACACCGGCGAAGCGCTCGATTACAAAACGCCCTTGCTAAAATCGTTGCACGCACTCGACAAAGCTGCCACAGCCGTGTGTCAGTATTTCGATAAAAATGTGACCAAAGTAATTGCCAACCTGGGCTGGGAACAAGAATATTTTCTAATCGACGAGGCCCTCTATGCTGCCCGCCCCGACCTGATTTTAACCGGCCGCACGCTGATGGGACATGCTTCGTCGAAAGACCAGCAACTGGACGACCACTATTTTGGGTCGATTCCAACACGGGTTTACCGTTTTATGGAAGATTTGGAAAACGAAGCCTATAAGCTGGGCATCCCCATTAAAACACGCCACAACGAAGTGGCGCCCAACCAGTTTGAAGTAGCTCCCATTTTCGAAGAAGCCAATTTGGCCAACGACCACAACCAACTGCTGATGGACATCATGAAAAAGGTGGCCCGCCGTCACAACTTCCGGGTGCTGTTTCATGAAAAACCCTTTGCAGGCATTAACGGTTCGGGCAAGCACAACAACTGGTCGCTGTCAACCGACACGGGGGTAAACCTCTACTCGCCGGGGAAAAACCCAAAATCGAATCTGCAATTCCTGACTTTTGTTGTGAACGCCATGAAAGCCGTTTACGACAACCAGGATCTGATGCGCGCCAGCATTATGAGCGCCGCCAACTCGCACCGGCTTGGTGCCAACGAGGCGCCACCGTCTATCTTATCGGTTTTCCTGGGTACCGAAGTCAGCAAAATGCTCGACCTGATGGAAGAAGCGGTGGTTGACCGCAAGATGACCCCGGACGAAAAAACGGCCCTAAAACTAAACATCGGCCGTATTCCTGAAATCATTCTGGACAGCACCGACCGCAACCGGACATCGCCCTTCGCCTTTACCGGCAACCGGTTTGAATTCCGGGCTGTTGGTTCTTCAGCCAACTGTGCCTCCTCTTTAATCGCACTGAACACCGCTGTCGCCGCTCAGCTCGAAAAATTCAAAGCCGAAGTGGATGAATTGATTGAGAAAGGAGTAAAGAAAGATGAAGCCATCTTCCAGATATTGAAAAAACTCATCATCAACACAAAACCCATTCGTTTTGATGGTGACGGTTACAGTGGCAACTGGATCGTTGAAGCCAAAAAACGGGGCCTCACCAATATCCAAAGTGTGCCCGAAGCCCTGGAGGCCTATCTGACAGATCAGACCAAAACGCTGTTTGCCTCGCAGGATGTACTGTCAGCCAAAGAGTTGGAAGGACGCGCCGAAGTAGAGTTTGAAAAGTTCACCATGAAAGTGCAGATTGAAGCGCGTGTACTGGGCGACCTGGCCATCAATCATATTGTGCCCACTGCCGTTCAGTACCAAACCACGCTGCTTGAAAATGTTAAAAACATGAAAGAAGTGTTTGGAGCCGACGAATTTGAGGAGCTGGCCCATGCCCGCAAAGAGTTGATCCGCGAAATTGGCAGCCATATCACCGCGATTAAATCAAAAGTGAAAGAAATGGTAGAAGCGCGAAAAGTGGCCAATAAAATTGAGGATTCGATTGAAAAAGCCAAAGCATACGACAAGACTGTCCGCCCTTACCTCGATGATATTCGCTACCATATTGACAAGCTGGAACTAACCGTGGACAATGAGCTGTGGCCATTGCCCAAATACCGGGAGCTGCTGTTTGTAAGGTAATTTTTCGGAGTCAGAAAAAAAAAAAAAGAAAACCGCACTGAAAAACGATTCAGGGCGGTTTTTTCTTTTTACCAACAATGATTCTAATCTGATTGTAATAGATTTGTAAAAAAGAAACAAGACAATGAAAGAAGTAACCCTTAAAATACCGGATAAAAAGTTTGGCTTCTTCATGGAATTGGTCAAACAATTAGGCATTGAGGTAGCCGAAGACATGGAAATCCCCGAAGAGCACAAAGCCATTGTGAGAGAACGGATCAAAAAATCTGCACAAAATCCAGAACGCCTTCTTGATTGGGACGAGGTGAAGGATAACTTTAAATTTGAATGATGGCTTTTTCACTCAAAATTGATACCGATGCCCAGGTCGACATACAGGAAGGCATTATCTGGTATAATAAACAACAACCGGGCCTTGGGCATAAATTTCATGCCGAAGTGAAAGGCGCTCTGGAAAAACTAAAAACCAATCCTTTCTTCCAAATCCGCTATGATGGGGTGCATTGCCTGCCGCTTTAGAAATTTCCGTATATGGTGCATTTTACCGTTGATGATGAAAAAATGCTTGTGACTATACAGGCAGTTTTTCATACCGCACGAAGTATCAAAAGATGGAAAAATAGAAAGTAGAGCCCGAATAATATCTTACGACATCCGGCACCAAATCGACAAGCTCGAACTGACGGTGGACAACGAACTCTGGCCATTGCCCAAATACCGGGAATTATTGTTTGCGAAATAACCGTATCGACTTGAAAAGAAATAAAAAGCCGCCCGGGATATACGCCCCAGGCGGCTTTTGTTGTTTTGTGGCAGGCTAACTCCCAATGCCTTTTTCATTTGAATTAATCAATCACCACCTTCGCGACAACCGGCTGGTGATCGGACGGATATTTCTGGTTATAGCTATCCGTGAGTACCCCATACTTTTCCACCGAGAAGTGATCAGAAGTGAAAACGTAATCGATGCGCTTCTGCATAGGGGCAAGAAAGTCAAAACTATTAAAGGTGCCCACGGGTCCGTAAGGCGGCATCTCACTCACTTCATAGGCATCGTTTAAGAAGGACTTGATGGTAAGAATCTGTTCCGTGTCGGGTGTCGAGTTCAAGTCACCCAAAAAAAGGATCGGTGCATCTCCTGCGATTTCCTTCATCTTCTCAACCATTAATATTCCAGACTGACGGCGCGCCTCAACAGCCTGGTGATCGAAATGGGCATTGAAAACGAAAAATGTCTTTCCGGTCAGTTGATCATTGAATTTTCCCCACGAACAAATGCGCCGATGCTTGGCTTCCCAACCATAGGACGGTTCATCAGGCGTTTCACTCAACCAAAAATCACCGCTGTCCAGCAATTCAAAACGTGACGTTCGATAAAAGATTGCAGAATGTTCTCCAGCCTGCTGGCCATCGTCGCGCCCAACACCGGTGAACGCGTATTCCTGCATTTCACCAAGATCTTCCAACTGGCCAATTAAGCCTTCCTGCGTACCAAACAGATCAAACTCATGATAGCGAATCAGTGCCTTCACCTGCTCCTTCCGGTTGGGCCAGGCATTCTCGCCGTCATTGGCCGTGTTGTAACGAATGTTGTAGGATGCAACGATTAATTTCTGGGTTGAAGGATTGTCAGCTTTTGGATTGCTACAGGCGCCAAAAGCCAACAGCAAAATTAGATAAAGTGAAATTTTTGAGTTCATTAGTTGTGGTTTAAGTGAACGAATCAGGCATAAATATAAGCCACCACAACCGATAAACCATCTTTTTCAGGCCCAAATTTCGCTTTCAATCACGCACTGCCGTAATCGGCGACTACCCCCATGCCGCCAAATCCATACCTGCACCCTGCCTTATTCGAATCTTCAAGGTTTATTCCATGTATCTTCTGTATTGATGAACACAGAAGATACACAGAAGCAACACAGCAGATACCCGAAAGATATGGATTTGGTATGAGGCAGAAGTGGATCAACAAATAAAGATCGAAGTCGAGGCAGTAGATCCAAACGTATTCATAAAGCTTAATCTTGATAGATTCCAAAGTTCCCTTGCTCCAAAAGAGGAAGCAGTTCGTTCACCACCTCTTGATGCTGGCTGGCGACATTTGCATTTTCATTGGGGTCCGCATAGTGATCGTATAGTTCAACAACGGGCTGTGCCTCCCTGAAATACTTGGTCAACCGGTACCGCGGAGTACGCAGGCTAATGCCCTGATTAAAATATCCCCAGGCGGCATCTTTCCAGCTTGGCGTATTAGTATCTTCTAGCAAGGCCAGCATGCTTGTTCCATCCGTCTCGAAATTCATGTCTACCTCGCACAGCTCCATTAAAGTCGGATAAATATCCACGGAGCTGACGATCCGGTCGATTTGTTTCCCCGATGATCGGTCCGGAACCTTAATGATGAGCGCACTTTTCAGGGCCCTTTCAAAAATCGTGTGTTTGCCCCACACGCGATGGTCGCCCAGGTGCCAGCCGTGATCGCCCCAAAGCACCACAATGGTGTTTTCGGCCAGGCCCGATTTTTCCAGCTCATCCAACACTTTTCCGATTTGCGCATCGACATAACTGACCGCTGCAAAATAGGCATGACGCAGCTTACGCTGGTAAGCATCTGAAACAGGCTGGTCAAGCGAAGGTTTTTCATCTCCCGCCTGGTAACTCTTAAACTCCCCACTTTCATGCAGGCTTGCCGGGTTGACATTTTCCGGAAGATCCGGGGATGGGGTCAAAGCGATTTCATCTTCATCATATAAATCCCAATATTTTGCCGGTGCATTAAAAGGCAGGTGCGGTTTAAAAAAGCCTACACCCAAAAAGAAAGGCTGATCTTTTTGTTTGAGTTCCTTCAGTTTTTCAACAGCCAGCTTAGCGGTCAACCCATCCGGATAGCCGTCATCATCCACTTCTCCCCGTTCATAGGGCTTAACCTGTTTGTTCCGGCTTTGGCGGTTGGAGCCATCGGCATAGCCAAAAAAGGCATTCCAGCCGGTGCCCCATTTTCCGGGATCAAACAACATTTCGTTCCAGCTGTGCGGGAGCTCCAATTCGGTTCCCACCGAATCGGTATAGCCATACAACAGCCCATCGACATAATGGCTTATTTTCCCGATGCCTACCGTGTAGTAGCCGTTTCTCTTCAGGTGATGGATGAAGGTTTCAGGAACTTCTCCTTCGGGTTTCCCGGAAATAAAATGATGAATGGCCTCGTTGGACAATTGCCCTTTGGTTCGGGGATACATTCCGGTGAGGATGCTGTAACGCGACGCCCCGCAAGTGGGGATACTGACAAAGTGATTAGTGAAAACAGTGCCGGTTTCCGCCAGCCGATCAATGTTGGGCGACTGGATATAATCGTTGCCATAACAGCCCAGCTCGGGGCGAAGGTCATCCACACAAATAAAAAGAACGTTGGGTTGATGCGGGGTGTTTTCGTCGCTTGCACTTTGTTTACTGCAAGCAGTTGTGGAACAAATCAGTGCTGCCAAAAGAACGGAGGTGTTAATTTTGATCATCTTTCTGATTCGATTTTTGCTAAAAATAAGCAATCCTGCCAAGTTTGAAAACCGTGCAGGATTGGGTAATGCGCTAATTAGTTGAAACTATCTTTACAATGCCTTTCCACTCAGTCGATTTTGATTTCACTATTACTCCAAGAGGGCACCAACGCACCAAAGATAAGGAGCCTGGCCGTGATAGTCGCCGGTTCGACGCGGACGATCGTAGTAGTACTGCTTGTCATTCTTCTTATTGGTACCTACACAAACCTCTGCCACTGCACCTTTTTCATCAACATAATCAACCAGAGCCAACCAAGCCTTTCGGGCTGCAGGCGCATATTCTTCGGCGCTTAGCCACCCTTGTTTCACACCTGTTATCAAAGCATAGGTGAACATGGCTGATCCTGATGTTTCGGGCCAGCAATCGGCTTCATCAATCAGCTGATTCCACATGCCGCCTGGTGTTTGATATTCTTTCAGGCTCCTCATCATTTTCCGATAGCCTTTCATGATCTCAGGGTAGTCTTTATGATTTTCGGGCAAATAACGAAGTAGCTCCGTAACTCCGGCTGCCATCCAACCATTGCCCCGCAACCAATAAAAGGGGACATCGGGAGCGTGATAGAAAAGTCCGTTGGGCCGTTGGAGCTCTTTCAGGTACAGTACCATTTCGCGAGCCGCCCGATCGATATATTTGATATCGCCTGTTACTTTAAAGGCCTGGGTTTGCACGATGGTAATCATGTACATATCGTCAATCCAAAGCCGTGTTTGCCAGGTATAGCCTTTTTCTGCCCATTGCTTTTGTTCAGGCTTGGCATCCTGAGGCACTTGCCATTGCGTGTCGGCGTAGGGCAGGCCCAGTTCAAGATATTGTTTATCATTGGTTATTTGATACAAGTTTAAGGGCAAGCTTCCAAACATATTTAAATCGACATGATTTTTTATGGGCAACAGTTCCTTTTCTGATGAAATCAGCAGGTCGAACTTATTTTTCAAGAGCTTGGCGAGTTCGTTATCGTTCGTCAGCTCAGCAAATTGCAAGGATCCATTCCAATAAAATGTTTCAGGATAGCTAATCCATTTTCCGGCATGGAGTGCATGCTTGGCGCCGACAAAACGATAGGCAATTCGCTTTCCTATTTCTTCGGGTGTTTGGCCTTCAGGGAAATCGGATAAGAGCTTGCTTTGGGCAAACAGGAATTGAAACGAAAGCAAAAAAAATATCGATAACGTTATTCGGTTCATTTTGGGTAATTTAAATGGATTTATTTCGTGATTTCTCAATTTCTGGCGGTTGGATTAAGACTATTGGCTGGCCAGATTTGGCCGGCCAATAGTCATCAGAAATGTTGGAGGGTACGGTGTAAAAAACCTTCCTTTGATTTTCAAAAGTATTTTCTAGTTCTCCGTTTGGTCTTCATCTGCTACGGCGTCTTCCCAGTTATCCCACTTGGGTGTTGCGGGATCATAGCCGTCATAGCCATAGTTTTGGCTCAACTCTCCTTTGTTATTTGATGTAATTGCAGAATAGGGAATTGGCCAGTAGATATTCTTTTTGTCCATGGTGTAATTCGGATTACTGTTACCAGTAGCATCTATTTGGATCGGGCCCTTATTGTACATGGAATAATTCACAATACGCTGATACCAGTAACTTCCACCTTGGGAGTCGGTACCACTCTGGCGATCAAAATCGTCAAGGCTATAGGTATTTCCCCACTCATCGGGTTTTCCACTGCGGGCGAGGCAGAGCGAGACACGGGTCAGTTCAACATTCCGCCATTCCTCCCAATACAGTTCGCGAGCCCGTTCGTTCATGATATCACCAATAGTTACAGAGCCTTCATAGAGCACGGAACAGCCTGCGCGCTGTCTCAGGGCATTTAAGTCATCTTTGATGGTCGGGTCGCTTTCATTGATATAATATTTGGCTTCGGCCCTGAGCAGATAGGCTTCAGCCAAACGATAAAGATACCAGTCGGCATTACCTCCATTGGTAGCTCCCCGATAACCGTCAGAGCCGCTTATGTTAGCCTCATTGACAGGGTCATCCAGATAGAGTTTGTAATGGGGTACATCAAACCACCGGCGAATGGTGTCACCACAAAGCAGGTTTCCATTGTCATCGAAAAGTGTAACCGGATTTCCAAACTCAGAAGATGCCTTGTTGTTTACGCGATAATCTTCCATTCGAACCCAGTTACCAACCTCGGAACTATGGCGCAAGTCGGTCTCATCCATTTGTCCGTCGACACTCCACAAGGCATGGGTATGGAAATAAGTGGGGCGGAATGTTGCAATTCCTCTTCCGAAGGCGCGCATGTAGTCATACTCAGGATTATAATCCGGGTGGTTCCTTCTTAAGTTTAGCAGTGCCTGTTTGCCATCCTTCGTTTTCAGCATACTATTAAAGACGAAGGGGTACAAAATACGCATGGTCAACATCTTAACAAATGATTCGGCATCGGCACCCCGGTTTGGCATTCCCATGATGACCTCGGTATTACCAGCGATAAGTTTGTTCTCGGCGCGGTGTAAATCCCAAATCACATTCCGTGTGATTGGCCAGGTTTCCGGCTCTCCTCCATCGTTGAATGTTCCAAAGTTATCTTGCATCAACGCGTAGGCTGAACCATCTATCAATATATCGGTTTGCGCTTTGGCCTTATCATATTCCCCCAATGCCAAATAGCATTTGGCAAGCAACATGCGGCAGGCTCCTTTATTGACCATTCCAACCAGGGACATCTCGCTTTGATCGGGTACATGTTCGACCGCAAACTCCATATCTTTGGTGATCATTTCCAAAATGGCATCGCGCTCGGTACTACGGTAATTCTGCTTAGGGACTTCGAGCACCTTAGTAATAAGCGGAACGTCGCCAAACTGGAAAACCAAGGCCATATAACGAAAAGCACGATGAAAATAGGCCCTTCCCTTGTAAATATTCTTGGTTTCCTCGTCCAGTCCTTCCACCGCATCAACAAACTGGATAACCGTATTTGCATACATAATACCATTATAGGTTTCTTTCCAAAAATACCAGATACTGTTTGTCCGACCCAGGTTCTGCAAACTAGTTTCACTGGTTGGCGTAAGCATATTGGCAACATCGCAAAGCATACTACGTTTATCTGTTGCACTGGCCACCATCAATTCGGAAAAAATGTATTCAGTACCAAGCGAGAGCATTTCATTATGATCGGTAGCCCAATACAATTTGAGGTGACGATCGCATATCGCCATGGCCGATTCTAAACCAGGTTCGGTACTAAATGTAGCCGTAGGTTCATAGAAGGACAAGGGGTCAGGTTTCAGAAAGTCCTCGGTACATCCGCCTGACAAAACCAATCCCCCAATAAATATAATCAGGTATAGATGATTCAATATTTGAGTTGTCTTTTTCATATTTGTGAGTATTTGCAGTTAAAAAGTTAAATTCAAGCCCAATGTATAAAGCCGTGTTGCGAGTCCTCCCGTTTCGGGATCACCATATTCCCAGTCCTTTGCCCACACGGCAACATTACGGACCGAGCTGTATACTTTTACCCGGTCCAAGTCAAATCTTGAAGTCCATCTTTTGGGCAATGTGTAGCCCATTGATATGTTCTCCAGGCGAATAAAGGAACGGTCATGCAGCCATTGTGCACCTTCGGCACCAGTAGGTCCCTTGGCTTCAATACGTCCGTATTCATTGGTCGGGTTATCAGGAGTCCAGTAATTCTTGGCATGTACATTTGCCAGGGCGTATGCCATCCGTCCGCCGTCGTCATCGTTATTGAGGTAGTTGCCAGACAAACTCTTATGTCCCATATAAGAGTATATATTGAATGAGATGCTAAGATCTCTCCACAAAACAAACTCATTTCTTAAAGACCAGTGAAATGGTGGTGCAGTCTGCCCGAGAAATTCTTTGTCATTGTCATTATAGACAGGTGTAACCGATCCGTCTTCATTAACGACGTCGTCGGCAGTGTAGTTATTTGCCACTTTTGGATCGCCCGGCACCTGACCATATTCCATCGCCTCATCGACTTCATCGGCCTGCCAAATACCAGTCACGCGGTAATTCCAGATTGTACTAATGGGCTGTCCGATAAACCACCCGTTTGATTTATCATCCATTTCCTTTGTTCCAATTACATTTCCGTCGGCATCCAAAATGTCTTCGTCTTCGTAGTACAGGTGCTTTATTTCGTTCTTGTTATAAGAGAAACCGAATGAAGTCGTCCATCTCAGCTGATCGTTGTCGATATTGACTGAGCTTAGGGACAATTCAACTCCTTTATTGTCAACCTGCCCCAAATTGGTTGTAATATTGGGGAACCCGGTAAATTCAGGCAAACGTTGATTCATGATCATGTCATGGGTACTCATATCGTAATATTCAACTGAGCCCGTAATCCTGTTTTCAAGGAATCCAAAATCAAGCCCCAAGTTCCATGATGCGGTTTTTTCCCATTGCAGATTGGGGTTTGCCAGGCGATTGGCCATTAAGTATCGCATCAGCTCCAGTTCTCCCGCACTGTTGATATAGCCCTGCATCTTGCCCGCTCCTTCATAAAGGTTTGCAAGTGCCACGTAAGGATCAGACAATGATCTGTTTCCATTTTCGCCGTATGACACACGCAGCTTTCCTGTGTTCATGATATTGCCCCATGGAAAGAAATCTTCGTTTGTAAATGACCACGCCAATGCCACCGAGGGGAAAGTAGCGTAAGGATTGGATGAACCAAAGGCAGAATACCCATCCCTTCGAATGGATGTGGTGATCATATAGCGACTGTCGTAAGAATAAAACAAGCGTCCCAATAAGGCATCGGCTGTTTGGTGCGAGTCATAACTCGAATAAGTACTGTTCTCTTTGCTACCGTTTTTGGTATTATGAAATCCCAGCGCATCTGAGGGCAGAATATTGCGGGCTTCGATGCGGTCTTGCCAGTATTGGCGTTCCTCAGCCTCTTGAACCAATGTAACGACCATGTGATGCTTGTCTGCGAAAGTATAATCCCAATTGATCGTATTATTGAGAGACCAATCAAAGCGCTTGGCCTGTTCCCGGTTTGCCCCTCTTGATTTGGGATCAGAACCCGGTAAGTCTGCTGACATAAAATAACGATCATAGAAAAACTGGTAGCGTGGCGAGGCATTGAACGTATAGCTAATATTAAAAGGCAACGATACTTTAGCCTTCAAAATGCTATTGAGTACAGTATATCCTTTTTCCAGTTCCAGGTATTGTTTTTGGAAATCATAATTATAGCCTCTTTGACTGTATTCGGAACTCAATGGATACTGAATCGGGTTGCCCATTTCATCAGTATAGTCTGCATACGGGCTGTTGCGCATAAAGTAGTCCTCATCTATACCAATACTCCCGTCCGTCCGATCCTGAAAGTTTACGTTGGCACCGATTTCGAACCAGTCGTTCACTTTGGCATCCATCTTTAGGTTTGCTCGAATCGCTTCATACTCATCACTTTTTACTGCACCCTGATTTTTCAAGTAGCCCATTGAAAAATAATAATTTGCTCGCTCTCCTGCGCCACTAATACTGGCATTATAGTCTTGGTTGAAACCTGTGCGATAAGCAAGATCTTCCCAGTCTACAACTTTCCCTGCCAGGAGGTTTTCAAGGGCATTCGCCTGGAAACCTAGTCGTTTCGCCCAGATACTACGGTCAGACTCTCCCGCCTCATTTGTGGTATAAGCCTTCCAGTCATCTATCGAAACGTTTGCCGGCAATTGGTCAGGACGCATAAAAAAACCTGGTTGATTAGCATAAACTCCGGATTGATAGGCCTCGTAGGCCCCGGTTTCATCATTGACTCCATAGGTATTCTTGGTATACCAGTCCTGCCGGTGCTGCAAGTATGCATCAGGACCAAATCGTTCACGATATTCACTTTTTTGAGTTAAGCCGATATTCGTCGTCAGGTTAACCACTGGCTTACCCTTTTTCCCTTTTTTTGTGGTGATAATTATTACCCCATTGGCTGCTTTTGCTCCGTACACGGCAGCCGCCGAAGCATCTTTCAGAACATCAATTTGCGAAATATCGTCCGGATTGATTTCAGAAAGCTCACCATAGAAAATCATACCATCTAGAATCAGCAGGGGATCATTGTGCCCCCCATCGGTATAGACCGAGCGTTGACCACGGATCTGCATTGGGCCTCCCCCTTTTGCAGAGGTATTCATCCCTACACGAAGTCCTGGTGTTCCACGCAGGATATCCTGTACGGTCTTTGGATTCTCATCGGCGATCTTGTCGGGACGAACCTGTGTGATTGAACCAGTCAAATCACTCTTTTTCATTGTTCCGTACCCAATTGCCACAACTTCGCCAATGCCAATTGACTCCTCCTCCATCACCAAATTAATCGTTTGTTGGTTTCCCACCGGGACTTCCTGTTTTTTCATTCCTACAAACGAAAAAACGAGTATCTCATCTGAGGAGACTTCTGCAATGCTATAGTTTCCGTCAAAATCAGTGACTGTTCCCTTGGTGGTTCCCTTTATCAAAACCGTTACTCCAGGCAGGGGAGCACCAGAAGCATCGGAAATTTTTCCTAAAATGGTTCTGTTATTTTGGCTAAGCTGTAAGGTGGACAGAATAATATGCCGTTCGTTTATCTGATAGTTGACATTGGTACCTTCAAAAATCTGGTCCAAAAGTTCGTTTATCTGAAGATTTTTAGCTTTCAGGTTCACCTTACGTTCCAAATCGATGGCGTCCTTGTTATACACAAAGTAGAACTCACTTTGATCTTCGATGGACTGTAGGGCCTCAACAACGGAGACATTACGTAATTCTATGGTCAATTTTGTCGATTGGGAATAACCATTCAATGCAAGCACCTGAATGACTCCCATCAAAAAGAATAAGCTTGTCAATTTCATTTTCAATACTATTTGCCCGGAGTACCTGAAAATTAGGCATCCGGCATGAAAATCTTTGTTTTTTTTCATACTTTTGAATTGATTTGTTAGTGATTAATAAATCGTTGAATTTTTAATTCGAACAGGAAGGAGTAGCCGCTCTTTCCTGTTTTTTGTTCAGAGTTACTTCATAGGCTGTTTTATATTTTTAGCTTGGTTAATTTCTCGTTTATATCTTTAGTTGAACACCTTGTTGATATCGCGTTTAATCACAATCTCCCGCTTGGCGTAGCTACCATCGGCTTGCTTTTTCCGTTTCGGGTAGTCCACCTCGATGGGGATGGAACTGGCAAAGATGGCCAGTACCTGCTCAATGTTTTCGTCGATAAAGGTGGCGTATAGGTTATAATCACCCAGCGATGGATCACTTAGTTGGATATCGACATTATACCAGCGTTCCAGCCGGTTGACAATATCAGAGAAGGGCTCGTTCTGAAACAGCAGCTTGCCATCCTTCCAACCCGTAAAGGCATCCATCTTTTCCACTTCGCTGGCCTTGATCTGCTTTGTTTCCAAATCGTAGGAAGCCGTAAAACCCGGCTCAAGCAAATATTCTTTGGTACTCATTTCAGGAATCAGGGTCACTTTACCCTCCACCAATGTTGTACGAATCGTGCCATTATCGGCAAAGGCATTGACATTAAATTTGGTGCCATAAACCTTAACAGTCATTTGATCGGTGGAAACGAACATGGGAGCTTGTTCATTTTTTACCACTTCAAAATAAGCCTCCCCTGTTAAGCTGAGCTCACGGCGGTTGGCATCAAAAGTGGTGGGAACTGAAAGGCTGCTACCCGAATTCAGCCACGCGACTGATCCATCGGGCAGAACCACCTGTGTTTTCGCTCCGGCAGGCGCTGTAAAGGTGTTAATCGTTTTGTTCTGGGTAACCATCAGCTGGCTCTCTACATTCGACACCGTGCTTTTTTGGTAGAAATAGATGGTGGATAACAGCAACGGAATCGATAAAACGGCTGCAACGCGTAACATCCAAGTCATCAAATCAATCTTTTTGCCTTTGTATTTTTCTGAAGACGACGAACCGTCTTTGATTCGCAGCAATAATCGCTGCAGGGCAAATTGTGTTTCTGTTGAATTTACTTGCTCCTGCTTGAATGAAACACCGGTCAACAGTTTCCTGGCATACACCAATTCCTTTTCGGAGATTGAATATTTCCTGAGAATCACCTGTTGCTCTTCGTTCGATAAGTTGGAGTAATTCCGAATATCATTCTGGAAATTCTCATCTGCAAGTAATTGGGTATATTTTTCTTTCGTATCCATAGGGGAATAGTCGTGCCATTTATTAGATAGAGGAGAAAACCGCCAGGAGGTACTACCCTAAATCAATTTTTTTCGTTTTATTTTTTGAACTGAAGGAATTTTGTTTTACTGCTGTAGTCGAGAGATGCTCAACCCGCTTCGGGGGTTGAGCCGGTGTCTGCACCTTCCAGTCCCCAAATTCTTTGGGGGTGATGAACATTAAACCCAGACGGGTTATCGATTTGCAAGAATAACTTATGCTCCGTATTTAATCAGGAAGAAAGCTCTAAGTCCCTGTGATTTTTCTATACCCCCGGTTCTTCAGCATAACTCCGAAGGAGTGAAATGTGCATCACCCCGTGCGAAGCTCTGGGGGTCAGCGGCCAACTAAGAATGGGCAACCCCGGAGCGGGTTGAATTTATCTTACAACAGGTACCGTGCCTTTCAATACTCTTTTTTTCTAAATAAAAAGAACAGTGTCATCATCAGGTCACCCATATTATCAATTCCGTCCCATAGCTGCCGGTCTATTTTACTACGCAAATTGGCCATGGCTCGCTGCATCAGATTCTTGATAGTCTGCTCTTTCACCTCCATAATCCGGGCAATTTCGGCATAAGGAAGGTTGAAATAAAATCGAAGGTAGATGAGTTCCCGCTGTCGTTCGGGCAGGCTATTGATCGCTTCGGTCATCGAAGTGCGGAGTTTTGCGGAGATTTCTTCGACCTCCATAAACTCGGCCGAAGAAAAGGAGAACGTCTCTTTTTCATCCTCCACCGATGTTCCTTCATAAATTTTCGATTCGTATTGCGCTTTGTTTTCAAACAATTTTCGACGAAGCGAAGTGATCAGGTAAGCTTTCGCATTCTGAACATCACCAAGGTTATCCCGTCGTTCCCATATCCGAACAAAGACATCCTGAATGGAATCCCTGACGAGGTCGGGATGATTGAAAATCTTGATTCCATAGCGATACAAATCGGTATGATAAGAGGTGAAAATTTCAGATAAGGCTGTCTTATCTCCAACTTTCATCTTTTCCCAATGAGGGTCGCTATGAACAGATTCTCTTCCCACTTTATTCTGGATTGCAAGGCTTAATATATAGCAAAAGAAGCGAAATATTTGTGGATTTTGAAGATAGGGTACTGAATTACTTTTTCCGATGCTAAGCCATGAATTCATTCAATGAGCTGTAGATTAATCAGATCTGGTCGAGTTTCTAACTAAAACCTATTTTCGCTAAAATTAAACAATCCTGCCAAGTTGTAAAAGCCCGGCAGGATTGGGATAAAAAAACAGAACAATCAGCCTGAGGACAAGCCGTTGCAATTTCTATGTTTTATTTTTTTGAAAGCTCTACCAAAACCCGTTTCCCTTCTAACATCAAATCTTCCAAACCATCAGGTTTTTGGGTGATATTGAAAGCACCGAGGGTTTGGTTCAGTAAATCCAATTTTTCCCTGGCCCCGGCAGCTGAATCATTTTGTAATTCGGCCCTGAGTATTCTGATTTTCTCTGCATCCTGAATCCCTTCCAACAAACGCTCAAACCTGATGGAACTGCGGCCATCGGGATAGACGATGTAGGTATCGCCTGCGGGCCAGGTTCGAAAGCGGGAATCGAGCAGGGGTTCCTTCACCCAACTGTTATAGGCCCACCGCAAAAAGCCATCAAAATCGGCGGCCATCGTGTACCATCCAATAAAAGCGGCTTCTGCCGGTGGCGAAAAAGTGAATACATTGGGAAATACGTCGGCACAGCATACATACCAAGTGGTAACATACCCTTTCGATTTGCGATATTCTCGATCGACAGGATCGATCACCGATCCGTGTGCTACACATAAATCAACCAACTGATTGGGATACAGCTTGTAGCTTTGATGATTGTCGGCCAGCGCTACTCCCAGCCCTGGTGCTGTTTCGCTAAGCAGTTTCAGCATGGCTTGCATTTCGGCAGGAGCCCGCTCGTCCATTGCAATCCGTGTAATTTCATTCCATCCCTTTTGCTCCAAATGTGCTGTAAAATCCCGAAGAAACGGAACCCACAAATCGGCATATGCCTTTGTTCCTGGCTCAGCCCTCACCTTAACTTCCTCACCCGATTCTTCATCAAAATAATACAGTTCGTTTCCCCAAGGAACCATCGAATAACAATTGATTTGCGACTTGATACCCAGTTCCATCATAAACTCCAGCCAGTTATCAAAGACGGTGTAGTCATATTGCCAGTCGCCTCCGCTTTTCTTTGTCCAGCCAATCATTGACCCGAAGGCGTCTTCAGTCTGTCCGCCCCACGGACGCTTGTTCAGGGTTGTTGTGATTACTTTTTGTCCTGCACCTGCCAGCAATTCCATCAGCGGACGCAAAGCATTCCAGTGGGCATCCGACCACGGCTCAACCTCATGAACACGAGCTACTGCATATGGATTTTGCCACAAATCAAGATGAAATGCCCATTCCGAAGCAGGTGGAAGTACTCGGGGAAGAATATCAATGCTAAAGGAAAAGGAACTGTGTTTGTTACCATCGGCAAACAACTGCATGGTAGAAGTATACGTTCCGGGAGTAGCATCTGACGGGATGTCCAGGGTAATCCACACGGGCCGGGTGGTCTGTGGTTCCATATCGAAACAGTCCAACGGATCAAGTACATCAGGGCTCAGCGATGTCGCGAAATCTTCGGGTACACGCCGGCCACAGCCGTTGGCAAATTCGTCGGTGATGACATATCTGACAAATCGTGCCCGGGCAATCGATGCCGGCAACTGCTCTCCATTGGGCGATTCAAAGTCCGAAAATTCATACTCGACCTGACTGACCGCTTCCTTGCTCCAAAGTACCAATTGTGCAGAAACACGTTCTCCTTTCCAGGCAGTTCCTTCCCAACCACTTCGAATTTCAATATTTGGTATCGAACTTTTGGCATACAAATGATCAATCGATCCAACAGAGGCCATTAAACCGGGGGGCACCGTGCTCCAATCTGCGTCTTTATCCGGCGAAGGATCAGCCGCTTCCATATAAATGGGACATTCTTTCGCCGGCCGCTGCACCTGACATCCCGCAATAAAAAACACAAAAACCAATGCTTTAAATACTATTTGACGAGTCATATTCTGGAGTTAAAAGTTTATTGATCGATTTTGATATTAGCAAAAAATACATCCTGAAACGGATGTAGTCCACACTAAAATGCCTGTCTAATGTATGACAAAAGAAACGAAATATTTGTAGATTCTGAAGGCAGGGTTCCAAATTACTTTCCTGACCTTTCAGATTTGGATACTTTTTCTTTTCGATTTTCGTTTTCCCATAACGAACAAAATTGGTTACTTTTAGAGCCTTAATCAGCCTGTATTCATGAAGCGGACGTATTTTTTTGCCACGGTCTTGTTAGCCCTGTTTGTTTTGGGATCCTGTTCATCTCAGAAAAATTACCGTTTAGGAAACCTCTCCTACGAGATTGGCGAATACTACCGGGCAACCGAAAAATTCCGCAAAGCCTACCGCAAAGACGATAACCTGCAACACAAAATGGAAATGGCCTATCAGATGGCCGAGGCGTACCGCGCCATAGGCGATTACGGCCGGGCTGCCATTTGGTACCAGAATGCCATTCGCAGGCAACACCCCGATTTTAAGGCGGTACTTCATTGGGCTGACTGCTTGCGGGCCACGCAGAAATACGAAGAAGCCATTGAAGCTTACCAGCAATACCTGGATTCCTTTCCGACTGACGTACAAGCGATCAACGGGCTTGACGCTTGTCGCTACACGCAGGAGTGGGAAGCCAACCCCACCCGCTACGTGGTCAATGCCGTTCGTGAGCTTAATTCACGATACAGTGACTATACCCCGGTTTTTGTAGGTGGCCGTGATAATGAAATTCTGCTGACTTCGGCCCGCGAGAATAATGTTGGCCGCAAGGAAAGCGGCATTACCGGAGCGTATTTTGCCGACATTTATCGCGCCGAGTACCAAGTTCAGCGGCAGAAATGGGGCCCGCCCCAGTTGGTGGATGAGTCGGGATTAATTAACTCGCCAGATGAGGAAGGAGCGGTCACGCTTTCTCCAAGCGGTGATGAAATGATTTTTACCCGTGCCCGCTATGATAAACAAAACGATAAAGGAACCGAGCTTTATCGGGTTAAAATGTCACGCGGCAACTGGTCGGAGCCGGTGAAACTAGACTTGGTAGGCGACAGCCTTATTGCAGCTCATCCTTCCCTGTCAGCTAATGGCGATACGCTCTATTTTGTTTCGGACAAGCCGGGAGGATATGGCGGGAAAGACATTTGGATGGCGACAGGCGGCGGTGGCTCTTTTTCCAACCCGGTGAACCTGGGGCCCAAAATCAATACCCCCGGCGATGAGGTTTTTCCAACCATTCGTTCCAACGGCGAATTATATTTTTCATCAAACTACCACATGGGCATGGGCGGGCTCGATATTTTTAAAGCCACCCGTAACGAAGAAGGCGAATGGCGCCTTCAAAATCTCAAAGCCCCGATCAACTCAACCGGTGACGATTTTGGCATGGCCTTTATTGAAGGCGAAGAAGTTCGCGGACTATTTGCCTCGAACCGCAAAGGCTCACGCAGCGACGATATTTATTCCTTCTACCTGCCCCCAAAAGTTTTCCGCGTTTCGGGCGAAATTTACGACAAGGAAACCGGACAACGAATGGATGGCGCCCGCATCCGGATTATCGGAACAGATGGCACCAACCTAAGAATGCGTGCCGACAAAGGCCAGTTCCAGATGACACTGAATCCGGAAACCGAATATGTTTTTGCCGCTTTTAAAGATGGCTACCTGAATGATAAAGGCCGGGAATCGACCATTGGCCTGGACGAAAGCCAGGATTTTCGGGTCGATTTGTACCTGACACCAACCGATGCGCCCATCAAAGTGGACAACATCAACTATGCGTTTGGAAGTTGGGAGCTCCAGCCCCAATCGGTTTATGCGCTCGATAGTTTAGTTGGGATTTTGGAGCTGAACCCAACTATCACCATTGAGCTGATGGCCCACACCGACTTTGTGGGCTCCGAGCAATTCAACTTTGACCTGTCGCAAAAACGGGCCCAGGCGGTTGTCGATTACCTCATTCAAAAAGGAATCAACCCAAAACGCTTGGTCGCCAAAGGCTACGGCGAAACCTGGCCCAAGAAGGTGACCCGTAAAATGGCCCAGCAGTATGATTTTCTGAAACGAAATGATGAATTGACCGAAGAATTCATCAAACAGCTCACACCAGAGCAGCAGGAAATTGCCAAAGCCTTAAACCGCAGAACCGAATTCCGGGTGTTGTCAACCGACTTCTATGAAACATTTTCACCGGAAGTGGAAGAGTAGAAGTTTTGTGTTTCAAATTTTGAGTTTCCAGTTCTGAGCCAGCATCTCGCATCGAGGACCAAGATTGGATGAAGAAGTCTCAGTGAACAGTCCCAGTAGGCAGGTAAACCAACCATAAGCAGCATCTTTCACTTCTTTTCCATTTGGTCTATGTGCCTGTTGTGGTTTTCATGAATTTTAACTTATTAAAAGAATAATACTCCAAATCTCATAACTTTGCTCCTGTACCTCGAGGGCAGCGTATCGAATTTTATCTATGCTTGCCGCCTGACAATATGAACTGAACCCGCAATAAAATGTTGCTTGATAAAAAAAGACAAAATGCCAAAACAATATTTCCCAACACTCCAAAATGTAAACAAGGCCAAATTGACGCTAAACGAAATTCTGACATCAACGCCACTCACCGAAAACTTGAATCTTTCGGAGCAGTTTGGCGCCCGGGTGTTTTTAAAGCGTGAAGATTTACAGATTGTGCGGTCGTACAAAATACGGGGCGCCTACAATAAAATTCGCAGTCTGAGCAGTGAACAGCTCAAAAACGGCATTGTGTGCGCCAGTGCCGGCAACCATGCGCAGGGCGTGGCTTATTCGTGCCAAAGGCTGGGTATTCACGGCAAGATTTATATGCCTACCACCACGCCAAAGCAAAAGATAAAGCAAGTACAAATGTTTGGCAAACAGTTCGTCGACATTGTGTTGCACGGCGACACCTACGACGATGCCAGCGCGGAAGCCTGGAAAGATTGCACCGAAAACAAGAAAGCCTTCATCCACCCTTTTGATGACCCCTTAATTATTGAAGGGCAAGCCACCACCGCGCTTGAAATTTTGCAGGATTCGACTCACCAGATTGACTACCTGTTTGTGCCCATTGGGGGTGGCGGACTCATTGCCGGCGTGGGAAGCTATTTCAAACAAATGCACCCCAGCACGAAAATTATTGGCGTTGAACCGGCCGGTGCGCCGTCGATGAAAGAATCGCTGAAGCAGGGGCAGGTGAATGCCCTGGAGAACATTGATAAATTTGTTGACGGAGCCGCGGTGCAGCGCGTCGGCGACCTGCCCTTTGAGATTTGTCAGCAAGTGGTTGACGACATTGTGCTGGTTCCGGAGGGACGAATTTGCACCAAAATTCTGGAGCTGTACAACCGCGACGCCATTGTGGTTGAACCAGCCGGTGCTTTATCCATTGCTGCGCTGGATTATTATACCGATCACATTAAAGGTAAAAATGTGGTTTGCATCGTGTCGGGCAGCAACAACGACATCACCCGCACCGAGGAAATTAAAGAACGTTCGCTCCTGTTCGAGGGACTGAAGCATTATTTTATTGTCCGGTTTCCGCAGCGCGCTGGCGCTTTACGCGATTTTGTAGAAAATGTGCTCGGACCAAACGACGACATCACCCACTTTGAATATTCGAAAAAGAACAGCCGCGAGCGTGGGCCAGCCTTTGTAGGCATTGAACTAACCAATAAAAATGATTTTGAAGGACTGGTGCAACGCATGGCCGAAAACGGCTTTGTGTACGAATACGTGAACGAAAAACCCGACCTGTTCCAGTATCTGATTTGAATGGAGAAACCCAATTGAACCGACATGAGCGAAAAGCCAATCAGCACCATTGACGGGGTCATCGAAACCCTGGAGTTCATCATTCAATATTCCGAAAAAAACAACGATCCCTCGGGTTATTTTGCCGCCTTGTACCAAAAAGTAACCATCAAGGTAAAGGAAGAAATCGATAACAACTATTTTGATGATGGCCCGCGCATGGAACAATTGGATGTGCTATTCGCCAACCGGTATATTGATGCCTGGGTGGCCCACAAAGCCGGCAAACCAACCAGCGCCTGCTGGGCAAAGGCCTTTGAACTGGCGACCGACTATTGGCCCATTGTTTTGCAACACCTGCTCTTGGGAATGAATGCCCACATCAACTTCGACCTGGGAATGTCGGCTGCGGAAGTGTCGCGCGGTAAAAAGCTGGATGACTTGCACGACGACTTCAACCGGATAAACGAAATTCTTTCTTCGCTGGTGCATGAAGTTCAGGATAACCTTTCGGTGGTGTGGCCGGCCTTGAAAATTATTCTGAAGTGGACCGGTAAAGTTGACGATTATCTCGTGGATTTTAGCATGAAATTGGCGCGCGACGGTGCTTGGAAATATGCGACCGAAGTAGCCGGAACCAGCGACGAAGAGCTGGAAGCCTGTTTCAGCAGGCGCGATGAGCGGGTTGCCAAAAAAGTCAGTGTCATCATGCAGCCCGGACTTATTGCCTCCGCGGTTTTATTGCTGGTGCGCCTGACCGAACGGGGAACCGTTGCACAGAAAATAGGAAAATTGAAGCGTGCCGGCTAAGCCCTTCTCCACTACATTATCAAATCAATAATCTTTCGGAAGAACCGTTACGGCAAACTGCCCACAGAAACTCCAAATCAAATAATCCGTTAGTTTTGCGCCGAAATAAAAACAACTAAAATCACTCGTTAATGAACAACGCAAAATTAGGAAACCCTGCGGTGGTGGGCTTGGCAGGTTTCGGTCTGACCACGCTTTTACTTCAGTTTCACAACCTCGGCTGGATTGGCCTGGGACCCGTCATTTCCATGGGTTTCATCTTTGGAGGCCTGGCCCAGCTGGTGGCCGGGTTGATGGAGCAAAAAGCTGGTAATAACTTCGGTTTTGGAGCTTTCACAAGCTATGGCTCTTTTTGGATTGGACTAGGCATCATTTGGCTGTTAAACCACTTGGGCGTCTACCATTCATCGCATACCGATGTTGGCTTTTTCCTGGTGGGCTGGACCCTGCTGACTACCATTTTCTGGGTGGGCTCCATGTTTATTCACAAAGCCATGTTTTTCACATTCACCACTTTGTTGCTGGGCTTTATCTTGCTCGACATTGGTCATTTTGGCTGGCCAGCCATGAACATTGTTGCAGCGGTAATGCTGATTATTTGTGCTTTATCGGCCTGGTACATGATGGCAGCCATTGTCCTGAATGACTTGGCTGGACGGGAAATCCTCAAGTCGGGACAACCTTTGATTAAATCAAAATAGGCACCGATTTTCGAATGCATTTAAACACGGAAAGCCGTCTTTTCAAACTTGAAGGGACGGCTTCTTTATTATCAATTAAAACGGCAAATTCTCCAAGTCCACGTTTCCGCCACTGAGAATGATCCCAACCCTTTTTCCGTTCACATCAATCTTATTTTCGAGAATGGCGGCCAGCGGAACCGCGGCGGATGGCTCAACAATAATCTTCATGCGTTCCCAAATCATACGCATGGCGCGGATAATGGCGCGATCGGAGACGGTCACAATCTCATCGGTTTTGCGCTGGATAATCCGGAAGTTCAGCTCGCCAACCGAGGTCAGCAAGCCGTCGGCAATGGTTTTGGGGTTGATGGAAGGAACCAGCATTTTGGCATGAAACGAGCGATAAGCATCGTCAGCACCTTCGGGCTCAGCAGCAATCATCAAACCATTCGGGTTAAGCGCCCGCGCGCTGATGGCGGTTCCGCTAAGCAGGCCGCCCCCTCCCACGGGACACAGAATGATATCAAAATTCCCCGAGTCTTCAATCAATTCTTTGGCTGCGGTTCCCTGTCCGCAAATCACCTGAAAATTGTTGTACGGATGAATTTCCTTTGCACCGGTTTTGTCTGCTATTTCCAGTAGTGTTTTCTCCCGGCTTTCCAGCGTGGGCTGGCAATAGGTAATTCGCCCGCCGTACGATTCAACGGCTTTCTTTTTTATCGCCGGTGCATTATCGGGCATCACAACATAAGCCGGAATCCCGCGCATGCGGGCAGCCAGCGCCAATGCAGCCGCATGATTCCCCGACGAATGGGTACAAACGCCTTTGAGTAGCTGATTCTTGCCTAAAGAAAGCACCGCGTTGGATGCTCCGCGAAATTTAAAAGCACCCACTTTCTGGAAGTTTTCACACTTAAAAAACAGCTTTCCTCCGGTCATTTCGTTGATCGATTGCGAAGTGAGTACCGGAGTGCGGTGCACTTGTCCTTTGATCAGCTCATGTGCCTCTTGGATATCCTGAAATTCTGGAAGTTTTAAAATCATGCCATTCCTCTCTTATCCAATTCTTTTAATCAGCTCTTTCAGAATAATTGTCATCGATGGTTCTGAGCGCATGGCCACTTCTTGCACTTCTTCGTGCGAAATTTCAACAATCTCGCCCGGCACACCACTGTCGGTAACAATCGAAATACCAAACACTTTCATGCCCATGTGGCGGGCAACAATCACCTCGGGAACGGTCGACATGCCAACTACATCACCTCCCAGTATTCGAAACATCTTGTATTCGGCCGGCGTTTCAAAAGTAGGACCCTGCACGCCGACGTAAACGCCTTCTTTCACATCAATTTTATTCTTGAGGGCGATAAACTTAGCCTGGTCGCGCAATTCCTTGCAATACACCTGGCTCATGTCCGGAAACCGGGGCCCAAGCTCATCGATGTTTTTGCCGTGCAGCGGGTGTTCTGGAAACATGTTGATGTGGTCGCTAATGATCATCAAATCACCGACTTTATAATCTGGATTCAAGCCACCTGTAGCATTGGAAACAATCAGGTGGCTGATTCCCATTTTCTTCATCACCCGAACGGGAAAAGTAACCTCCTTCATGGAATAACCCTCGTAATAGTGAAAACGGCCCTGCATGGCCAGAATCTTTTTACCGCCCAGGATACCGTAAATCAGGGTTCCGTTGTGCCCGTCAACGGTTGAGACGGGAAAGTCGGGGATATCTTTATACGGAATCGTTTTTTCAATAGCAATTTCATTGACCAGGCCACCCAAGCCTGACCCTAAAATAATACCAACTTCAACTTCTCCTTGTATTTGTTCTTTTATGTAACTCGCGGTTACTTCTATTGTCTTTAACATAGCCTACAATTGTTTTGTCAAAACTTTTCCCTTCGTGATCAAGAAACTTAATCGTCAGGGGAATATAATACATTCGTGACCGGATAAAGTCCGGAATACTCTCTTCATCTCGAAGCCTCATGGCGTCTTTCTCGGTGGTAATGATCACCGGATTTTGTTCCTGATACCGGATAAATCTGGCTTCAATGTTTTTCAAATCCTTCGGTCTAAAATGGTGGTGATCACCAAAAATCAGCTCATCAATCACCGCATAGCGACCAGCCATATAACTTTGCCACAGCGCGGGATTGGCAATACCCGACAGAAGGATAACCGGCTGTTTCAGGTCTTCCTCTTCACCGGTGCGCTCCCCAAAAACGGGCACCGGGTTGCCATACACCATGGTGGTAAAATACAACGATTGGTAGGGCCGCAGGTTCACGTCTTTCATGATAATCCGCCGGGTGATGGGTGTAATTTCATCAGGACATTTGGTGTAAATGATCACGTTGGCCCGCCGTCGCTGGTATTTGCGCTCGCGCAGGCGGCCAACGGGGAGCAACTCATCCTGATCTATTGGCCGGTTGTAATCAATGAGCAAAATATTGATTCCGGGGCTCACCTGCCGATGCTGAAAAGCATCGTCGAGCAAAATAGCGTCGGGTGATTTGGACTCGTCTTTCAGCAGTTGATTGATGCCGTGCACCCTCTTTTCATCCACAGCAACCGTTACTTCCGGAAACTTCTTTTTAATTTGAAGTGGTTCATCACCCACCTCCCGGGCTTTCGAAGTGGTCTCGACCAAACGAAAACCTTTTGTTTTACGCTTGTACCCCCGGCTCAGGGTGGCCACTTTCACATGTTTTTTGAGCAACTCGACCAGGTATTCCGTATGCGGGGTTTTCCCGGTTCCGCCCACCGTAATATTCCCGATGGAAATGACCGGTATTTCAAATTCTGTTGATTTCAGAAATTTGTAGTCATACAGGCTATTTCGGATGTAAACAACAAGCCCATAGATCCACGAAAACGGATATAATAAGATTTTAAGCATGGGTGAATTTTGTCTTACGAAGTTATTAAAATTCGTGCATAAAAAAAGAAGCCGACGAAAACGCCAGCTTCTGATTTATTCTGATCGACCCAATAAACAAACGTTAGTCCAATCGAATATCAAAAGGCATACGCGCCAAAACACCACGTGTTTGCTTGATTTGTTTTAATTGCTGATACACCGGAGCCGCATCGCCCAGCTCTTGATTGATCACCCACATGCGTGCTGTTCCCGACAGTTCTTTCAGCCATTCTTCAAACGGATCCTTGATTTCGGGCAGCGCCTTGATCCGGTAGCGGTCGAGTCCGGCCATTTCTTGGGCCAAAGCAATGGCATCATTAATGCCCCCATACTGATCGATCAGTCCAATTTCGAGGGCGCTTTCGGCAGCCCAAACGCGGCCTTGTCCTATTTCATCCACAGCTTCTTGCGTCATGTTCCTGCCTTCGGCTACACGGCTGGTGAAGGTTTTGTAACCTTCTTCAATGTAGTTTTGCATCAAACCCTGTTCAAAGCTGGTAAGTGGGCGGGTGAGCGACAAAATATCGGAGTGCTGGTTGGTGTTCACCACATCCTGGGTGATGCCCAACTTGTGGGACATGAGCTCATTGATGTTGGGGATGACTCCGAAAATGCCAATCGATCCGGTAATGGTGGTGCGGTCGGCCAAAATGGTATCAGCGGCCGCGGCAATATAATAACCACCCGAAGCCGCCACGTCACCCATTGAGGCAATAACAGGTTTGGCGTCGGATGCCAGTTTCACCTCGCGCCAGATGACCTCGGAACCGTAGGCGCTACCGCCCGGCGAGTTGATACGCAACACGATGGCTTTGATGGAACTGTCGCGTCGGGCTTCGCGAATCGCGCGCGACAATTTTTCCGAATCAATGTCATCAACTCCGCCGCCAGGCATGTCAATACCGCCGCTGGCATAAATCACTGCAATTTTATCTCTCGCCAAGCCTTTCCCGTCGGTAGGAGCAGGCACTTTCGCGTACTTTTTCACTTCCACCACCTGCACATCTTTATTTTCGCGGGTTCCGGTCAGTGCCTTCAAATCATCAATCACCTGATCCTTGTACTTCAAGCTATCCACCAACCCTAGGCTTAACAGGTAATCGGCGGTACGAAAGGTGGTTACGCCGTCAGCAAGTTCGTTGAGTTTCTCCACCGAAATATTTCTTGATGCTGAAATATCGGCCAGCATTTGTGTCCAAAGACTGCTGGTATATTTTTCGGTTTGAAGCCGGTTTTCAGGGCTCATTTCCTCCAACATGTATTGTTCAACCGCGGCCTTGAATTTACCATGCCGAATCACCTGCATTTCCACGCCCACTTTCTCCAGCGCATTTTTGAAAAACAAGTGTTGCGAACTCAATCCTTTCAGCTCGAGCATTCCTTTGGGGTTCAGCACCACCTGGTCGGCCACCGAAATCAAATAGTAGGCCTTTTGTGAAAGGGCTTCACCGTAGGCATAAATAAATTTGCCGCTTTCCTTAAAGTCGATCAACGCATTGCGAATTTCTTCCACGCTGGCCAGCCCGGCATTGATCGTTGACGGATTCAGGTAAATGCCTTCAATGTTGTCATCTGTTTTGGCTTTTTCGATACAGGCCAGAATCTCGTCCAATCCGGTTTGCCGGGCTCCCGAAATGCCAGGAATATCGAGATCATTGAATGGATTTTTGTTGGCGCGCTCAATAACTTCATCTTCCAGACGAAGCATCAATACGGTTTTATCTTTCACCGTAACGGTTTGTTCGCCCATCGAAACCAGCGAGGACAGGATTCCGATGGATAAAAACATCATCAAAAAGCCGGCAATCATTACGCCTACAATGGTTGCCAGGGTGTACTTCAAAAAACTCTTCATGGTGGTAATTTATGTGTTGTGGTTTATAACTTTGTATTTGCCAGGAATAGGTACGAATTTAAACAATTCGTTACAATTAAGTTCACCGACTGGTTTATTATTTTATTAATCATCATTGAAAAGATGGCACAACTCTATTTGTTGCTTGGCGGAAATTTAGGCGATAAGCAGCAGCTTTTTGCGAATGCACTGGAAATGATTGCATCCGACATCGGAGAAATCACCGCCCGGTCGGCTGTTTATGAAACAGAGCCTTGGGGATTTGAATCCGATGATCTGTTTTGGAACCAGGTGGTGGTGGTTGAAACCAGTTTGCAGCCATTGGCGCTTCTGGAGCAAACCCAGCGAATTGAAAAGCACCTGGGACGGGTCCGACACGCACAACAGTACGTTTCGCGCCTAATTGACCTGGACCTGTTATTTTACGACAAGCAGGTTATCCGGCATCTAAGGCTGGAAATTCCGCATCCCCGCATCGCCGAACGCCGCTTTGTGCTGGAACCGTTGGCCGAAATCGCGCCTGACTTCCTTCACCCGGTACTCCATAAAACAATCGCCCAACTGCTTGCCGACTGTCCGGACCAGCTGGCGGTTAACAAACTGAAAGCATAGTGTACCATTGTGCCAACTACGGTCATGTTTAAAGTGAGCTACCTTTATACACAAATATGATGCGTCACAAGAACGACTAAATTTATAGGCCTACCCGAGAAAAGCGGGTTACCCAAACGGGGGTTTTTCGTCAGCTGCCGGAAGCCTTTTTGTCGCTTCCGAAGACCTTTTCGAGAGTGTTCAATTAAGAGGCCGCTCTGTACGGCCTTTTAGCTACTCCATGCAACTTATTGGATGCAAACGGCACCCAAAAGCCTGCTCTGAGCACCCAATAACCTGCTTCGAGAACCCTATAGCCTGCTCCGAGCACCCAATGACCTGCTTCGAGGACCCTATAGCCTGCTCCGAGCACCCTAAAACCTACGACATGAGATAATTCACTTTCTCTAATTTCAAAAAAACACTAACTTGTTGCGCCATACGAGTCATAGCTGAATAAAAATCTTAAAAAACTGCAAAATGGGTAAGCGAACAAAATTCCCAACGGTGTTTTGGGTAGCCAACAGTGTTGAAGTGCTGGAGCGCTTCGCGTATTACGGCATTTACATGAGTTTCGGTATTTACATGACCGAACTGGGTTTTTCGAAAGGGGACCTGGGGGTTGTACAAAGTATTTTCCTGGCGCTGTCGTACCTGGTGCCGCTGTTTTCGGGAACTTTTGCCGACCGGTACGGCTTCAAAAAGATGCTGCTCATTTCGTACCTGGCTTATCTGCCGGCCATTTTATTGCTCATCCTTACACAAACCTTCAGCGGCATTGCGCTCACCATGCTCACCATTGGCTTTGCTGCAGGCTTATTTAAGCCACTCATTTCGTCAACGGTTCGGGCAACCACCGACTCGACCAACAAAACACTGGGCTTTGGTATTTTTTACCAGATGGTCAACCTGGGTGCCTCGTTTGGGCCCATCGTCATGGGCAAACTGCGCGGCTGGTCGTGGGACTACGTTTTTTACACGGCAGCTGCAACCGTAGGCCTGATGTTCATCATCACCCTGCTGTTTTACAAAGAGCCTGACCGCGAATTGGAAGGCGTTACGCTGAAGCAAAAGTTCAAGGATATGGGCGAAGCGCTGTCCGACATCAAGTTTCTGAGTTTTCTCACGCTGCTGGGTGTGTTTTTCTGGCTGCCATTCTGGGCCTTTTTCAATGTGCTGGCGGTTTACATTAACGACTACATGGACACGGCCGCGCTATACGAATCGGTGCGGATGGTGCTGGGTACCGGTGTTGCCCGGTTTATTTCGAACCAGGACGGCGGGGTTTGGCGGCTGAATGCCGAAGCCATTTCGCATACCGGCTACATCATCATCGTCTTCCAACTGCTGATCTCGCGAATTTTTGAAAAGCGGGCAGCCATTCCTTCGTTTATGATTGGATTGCTAATTGCCGCGTCGGGCTTTGTGGTACTCGGACTGTCGGTAACCTCCATCAACGGACTGGTCTTTCTCGGTGTTTTCCTGTTTGCCATTGGCGAAATGATTTCCTCGCCCCGAATCCAGGAATACATCATGTGGATTGCTCCCAAAGAAAAAGCGGGCCTGTATATGGGGACCAACTTCTTATCCGTCTTTATCGGTGCTACTTTGAGCGGGATTTATACCGGGCTGATGGGCCGTTTCGAAAGTGCAGGGCATCCGGAATATATCATGTACACGCTGACCGCCCACACCTTGCTGGGTATTCTGGCAATCTCCATTTTTGTAAAAATCGCGGGCGGGTTCCAGGAGCGAACAGAGTAGTTTACTGATTGAGAATAAACAGCTAAAAGAAGCTGTAAAAAAGTCAATTACACAAATTAAACACGAAGGCACCAAACCACAAAGTATTGTCAAATAAATTAATTCGTGCCTTGGGGCCTTCGTGTTTAAACTCGTTACTAACGGGACAGCCTCTTGGCTATCGAATGTCTTTTAGTGGGAATCAACCTTGGGGCCGAATGCCAGATCACCAGCATCACCCAGCCCAGGAACAATGTATGATTTGACGGTCATTTCGTCATCGATAGCTCCAACCCAAAGCGTGACATTTTCGGCGTCAATCATTTCCTGAACATACTCCACTCCTTTTTTACTGGCAATAATCGCCACCAAATGCACGTGGCTCGGCTCACCCTTTTGAAGCAAAGCTTTATAGCCTATTTCCATCGAAGCGCCGGATGCCAGCATGGGGTCAGACAAAATCGCCACTTTTTCATTCAAGTCCGGCGAAGCCAGGTACTCAAATTCAATATGAAATTCGCCTTGGTCATCGTATTTGCGATAGGCTGAAATGAAAGCATTTTCGGCCCGATCGAAATAATTCAGTAGTCCTTGCTGGAGTGGCAAGCCGGCGCGTAAAATGGTAGCCAAAACGGGTTGTTGAATCAATTTAGGAACCTTAGCAATTCCCAGTGGCGTTTTTACCTCATTGATTTTGTAATCCATCGTTTTGCTGATTTCGTAGGCAAAGATTTCGCCGAAACGTTGCAGGTTTTTTCGAAACCGCAAAGGATCCCGTTGAATCTCATGATCACGAATTTCTGCAAGATATTGATTGAAAATAGAATTGGAGTCGCTCAGGTTGATTACGTTCATGTCAAAAAATTTTGGCGAAAATAGCGATTTTTTCTTTTAAACGGGTAGCTAACTGAAGATAAAATCACCTTCGCCATCTTGAATTTTGCGCATAGCCGCTGAAACCGGAAAGGATGAATAAATTCCGTGTTCTATTTTTTTATGAAATAAAAACGGGTTGGGTCGCTTCCTTACTTCATGCGCCAGTTTGGGATTGAGTACAGTCAAGGATTCGACTTTATTTTTAACTGCCACACGAATCAGAAAACGAGCTGCAATCCGCATACTGTCGTATGGTAATTGAAGGTGAACGGTTCGCATATGACCATCGCGCAGCAAAACCACAATAAACCCAATCAGCTTCTCTTCCTGAAAAATTTTGATGGTTCGATACTTAAACTGTCCGGCAAAAGATAAGAATGGGTAGTTGTGTACAAATTGATCATCGGTTAGCGAAATCCACGGATAATTTAAAATCCATTCCAGCTCCCGCCGCCCACGGGCAAACAGGTACGAATCCTTTTTCGATTCGGCCATCGTCAGGCAGGTTTCATCCGGCAGGGCCGACTCCTTCATAGAAAAATGCCTCACGCGCAAGGGACGAAACAACAGGTGCGTAAAACTTGCTGCCAGGCGAATAAATAAATCAAGAACCGGCAGCAGAAAATCCAGTTTCGGATGTCGTTCGGCCAGCACCTTCCGGCTTTTGAAATAGAAATAAAACCTGGTGCCGTGATCCAGGTACACGGTTTGAAACTGCTTTGTTTTGAGGTAAAGCTGCAACGAAGCCGGCGCGTAGTTGGTAAACATGAGCCGCTCGTCCCAATCTTTTAATGCTTCGTCAAGCAACTTTTTCGAATACCCTTGCCTGCGGTGGCCGGGATGCACCCAATTCCCACTCAGCCAGGCAAAACGTTTCGATTGATTCATGAGCCGGGCCGCAAACACAGTCCGAAAAGCAATCAACTTATTCTCTTCGTGTAAAAGATACAGAACAACATCGGATGGTTCAGCATGCGGGTTGTTCAGATAGGATTGGATCCGGGCCAAACTGATTGGTTTGGTGTCAAACGTCCGAAAGCGTTCGCTCCTGCCAAAAGCCTCCAAATCCTGCAGACGGATCTTAGTTAGTTCCATACACTATTCTCTTTTTGCCACATGTTGATCAACCAGCCGCTTGAGCTGGTAGGATAAATATTCTGCTTTCAGCAAATCCCGGGCAGTTTTGTAACCTGCCCGTTCCATCGGTAGCCGCTGGTGATGTCGGGTTTCTTTTTCAAACTTAATGCCCGCCGTTCCGAAAGTAAGATCGCACAATCGTTCGCGCCTGATGGCATCAAATACGAAAGGCGACACCCCAAAATCGGTAAACGGAAAAGCAAAGGCCTTAATTTTTGGAGAGAAGTTGGCTCCAAGCCACTCCATACTTTCTCTTATTTCGTCAAGCTGACTTGCTTCGTCCAGCAACCAAAACTCCGGATGGTCCCAACTGTGAGCGCCGATCGTAAAACCATCGCGTTCCAGCTGAGACAGCTGTTCCAAAGTCATGTACGGATTTTCCTTCTGCAAATACTCCTGCCAGTCAAGGCCCACATCTTCGGCCATTTGATCAAGCGACATCAGGTCGGCATAGGTATTTTGCAAATCCGACATCACCCCTTTTTTGGCAAAAAATTGATTCAGTACTGCCGCTTTATAGCGATGAAAAAGATCGTGATTATCGACAAACGCGGGGTTGACAAAGAAAGTTGCCGGCACACCTTTCTCCTTTAGAATCGGGGCAATGACGTCAAAACATTGCCGCAGGCCATCATCAAAACTCAGGTGAAAACAATTCTTTAGATTCATTCCCGAATGAAGCTCTTCCAAAGTAATCGGTTCGAAATACGCCAACAAAAAATCCAGATCCTCGCGGAACCGCTTGGTCGACAGCACGCGATAATTGTACTGAAAAGGATGATCGTGATCGCTAACCAGGTGATAAAAAGGTAAAAGGACGGGCACGTCGTCGCCTGCGCTCAGTTGCGCGAGTGAAAATGGCCGTGCGGCCAGCGATATCATTTGCGATAGTATCTTCATTCTTTCAACCATTTAATCCACCAGGGCAAGTTGTTGTACCTAAACTGGTGATACGTTTCGGGCGTTGCTCCAAAACCTTCGTACAGACGGGCGACTCCGGGAATCATCGAACCTTCAAAATCCAACAGATAATCCTTACCGGCGTGTTCCGAAATAAACCGGTCAATTAGAAAATACATGGCATAGTTTTTTTTCCCTTCGGCGCTGCTGGCAGCATTCAGATAAGTTACCCGTTGCTTATTTCGGATAAAAAAAGCGGCGGCGCACAGCTCGTTACCAGACGAATACACACCATAAATTTGCCCCAGGCTCCGCGTTAGCGAAAAAGCCAGAATATTGCGGAGCGCCCTCAATTCCTTGTCGGACAGCTTGACCGACGCGTTGTTCTTTTTGAATCGAATATATTCCTCGGCCGAAATGCTGTTCACCAAATTGAGCTGGTGCTTGGCTGCCTTTTTCAACTTCCGCCGGGTGTGCTTTGAATAATTCCCGGCCAGCACCTCGTAAGCCTCGTTAAGCCAAAGCATGAGGTTGGTTCGCTTTTCATAGGTCCCCGCACTTTCAACCGGAAGCTGCATCGCATTCAAATTTATTTCGGCAAAAGGAAACCGCACGCACAGTTCATCCAAAAATTGACGGCTAATTTCCTTTGTTGGCGTTGGAAAAATTCCGAGCTGCTGGCAAAATGGCGGCTGATATAAATAGGTAATGCCCATTTTTTTGCGGAAGGTGAGTGGCATCACATATTGGTAGTTTCCCAAGACCAAGGCATCCCAACGATCGCAAATTTTGTCAAGATACCACGACTGTGCATATACCAAGTCATTTGGTGCGTTCTCCAGGCACCGATCCCATTGGTCCGTATCCACCTCGTCATATTTTATGTAGTTTATTCGATGCTGATTCATCCTTGTATTTAATCGCCTGTTCCGTCATTTGCTCAAAAACCGTTCGCCAACCCGCCCATTCTCCCTGGTCGCTCAAGCTTTCATTATGCCATAAACTTATAAAAGTTCCACCATAATTTCGAATTTCGAGCATCATTTCGCCGATGATCTCCAGTGCCTCATCGGGTGAGCACTTTAAATGATTTTTGAAAGCGACATCCATAAACTGAAAAGGATGAATCCTCAACCTGGTTGGTGCATCTTTCTTCAGATCATAAAACCAAAACGCACTGGACGTTCCGGCTCTGAAACCTACCTGATTGGCATAACCCAGTGTGTAATCATCATGGATTCCCGCTTTGATCAATCGCCGATACGTGGCGGGGAGCTTCAGTCGCAGAAAATGTTGCCGCGACGACCTAACCTTACGTCGGGTAATTGCTTCCAGCGTTTTAATTTCCCGCCGGAGTTCTCTTTTATTCTTCGTTGATCGATAGGAAGGATGAATGCCCAGCTCAAAGTCTTCACTTAAACGTCGAACCAACTGCTGCAATTGCTCATTTTCAGGCGAAACATTGCGGTCGTATTTACTGGTTTTACTCAGCAAAATAAAAAAGTGCAACAGCTCATTCCGTCCGCTATAAAGTTGGCGAATATAGTCATACGTGTCGTACGGATCTTCTTTTTCGCCCCGAATAACCTGCAGGCGTTCTTCATTGCGCTGCCTGTTGCCATTCAGAAAACCCTTGGCCAATGCGCCCGCCGTACGCAGCCAGCTTTTATTTTTATATGCCCAAGCATTGTCGATGTCGATGGTTGACCGGAAATCGAAACGGGGAGGCTGGTATTCAAAGTCAGCATAAATTTTGCTGATTTTTTCAGCAACAATATACGCCCACTGATTTACAACCGGCTTATGCAGCAAATTATTTCGATATAAAATACTGTGATGCGAAGGGTAACGCTTGTGCTCATCAAATTCGCGCATCAGGTACTCTTCGTAGCGGCTAAGCAAATAGAAGCTGGCCGCAAAAGGATCAAACGGCAAAAACGAGTCGGTCGACGATTCGAAAAAATAAACATCATCTTCGAACGGCACCGCCTCCAAACTTTGAAAATTAATATCGTGCTGAAAAAGAATCGGATGCGGATGCATTTTCAGCGGACAATCCAGCGGAAGCAATGAATAATTGATTTTGGGAAATGAGCTCCTTTTAAACTCATGCAAATTGTCGGTGATCATTACCGGCACCCGCAAAACATCCTCAAACAGAAACCGGAAGATGTATTGCAAGCGGTTGGTTATTTCCTGGGTAAATACAACGAGCATGATGTGATGTTATAATAAGCCTTCGTCAGCAAAGCTAAGATACTGATCGTGGGCGATAATTACATGATCGAGCACACTAATTTCCATCATTTCTGCAGCATCTTTAATTTTTTGGGTCACTTTTTTGTCTGCTTCGCTGGCCAGCACATTTCCCGACGGATGATTATGGCACAAAATAAGTGAGCAAGCCAGCTTTTCCAAGGCAAACTTCAGAATTAACTTCACATCAATCACTGTTCCTGTGACCCCTCCCTGGCTGACCATAAACTTATCGATCACCGTGTTTGACCGGTTCAAAAGCAAAACCCAGAATTCCTCGTGCGGCAGATCTTCCAACAGCGGACGAAAATAGTTGGCAGCATCGTTGCTATTGGTAATGACTGTTTTAACGGCTGCGCCATTTTCTTTTCGTCGGCGGCCCAGCTCCAGGGCGGCCATAATGTTCACTGCCTTGGCTTCGCCAATACCCCGAAACTTAAGCAGGTAGGAGGCATCTTTTTTACTGAGTGCCGATAAATCGTTATTCACCGCCATGAGTATGCGCCGCGAGAGCTCAACAGCCGACTCTTTTGAATTGCCGGAACCGATTAAAATTGCCAGCAATTCGGCTTCGGAAAGCGAACGGGTGCCTTTGGTTAACAGCTTTTCGCGCGGACGATCTTCAACAGCCCACTCCTTAATACTTGGTTTTTTGTACATGATTGTTCATTTGCAATAACCCAAGTTATGAAGAATGAAAGAAATATGGAAGTGCAGCCAACAAATTGGCACAAAAAAAGCCCCTTCAAATTGAAGAGGCTCTCTAAAATATTTTTTTTAACGCTTATAGCTTGCTAATATGCTGGGCTAACTTTGATTTTAAATTGGCTGCTTTGTTCTTATGAATCAAATTCTTTTTAGCCAATCGATCAATCATCGAAACAACTTTTGGAAGTTCTGCCACAGCAGCATCTTTCTCGCTTACCTGGCGAAAATCGCGAACTGCGTTACGCGTAGTTTTGGCATAGTACTTATTGTGTACTTTCTTTTTTTCGTCTTGACGAATTCTCTTTTTTGCCGATTGATGGTGTGCCATTTTATGTTTCTTCTGATAAATTAATTAAGTAGCCCGTAGGGGATTCGAACCCCTGCTACCAGGATGAAAACCTGGCGTCCTAACCCCTAGACGAACGGGCCATCATTTTCTTTCCCTGAAATTGGGACTGCAAAAATAAATCAAATTCTGAAGCCACCAAATATTTTGTCAGGATTTTTTCTGAAATCAACATCATCTTCGTTAAGAAATGCCGTTTTCGATTTCAGCGATGCAAAGAAATGGAAGATTTTTAAATTATCAAACAAAAATTGAAAAAATTTATTTCCACTCTACAATTGTTCCCCGATCCCTATTCAGAAGCGCTTGGGGCATGGATGCGCTCATTTCTTTCCACAACAGATCGACCAACTTGTTTTTTGCAAAGTGACGCGAATAAACCAAACTCACCTCGCGCAAGGGGGTCACATCGCTAAAACTACGAACGTGCTTTCGGCGGCTTTCGGCCATATCAACTGAAGCCAGCTCGGGGATGAGGGTAATTCCGCCTTCCTTATCGATAATATTCATGAGTGTTTCCAGTGAGCCTGCTTCAAAATGAAAGGGCAATTCTTCGTTGGACGCCCCTTTAAAAGAACACAGATTAACCACTTGGTGACGAAAACAGTGGCCATCGCTCAGCAGCCAAATCTCGGGGGTGGCAATATCTTTCACCTTAATTTTTTCCTTGTTGTGAAGCGGATGTTTTTCATGCGAATAAAGCATCATTTCCTCATAAAAAATCGGGCGTTCGTTTATCCGTTCTTCTTTTAACGGGGTAACCAGCACGCCAACATCAAGCAAATCGCGTTTCAGGTGATCCACAATATTCTCGGTGGTCAGTTCCTGAACCGTAATCAGAATGTTGGGGTATTTCCGTTTGTAGTTGCCGATAAACAGCGGCAACAGGTATGGTGCCAGGGTTGGAATAATTCCAATCTTCAACTCACCGGAAATCAGATTCTTATGATCTTTGACAATATCGTTTACCTTTTCTGTTTCCTTCAGAATGATCCGGGACTGCTCAATGATTCGCTTGCCCACATCAGTTGGGATGAGCGGTTGCTTGCTCCGGTCGAAAATGATAATCTCCAAATCTTCTTCCAGCTTTTTTATTTGCATGCTCAGCGTTGGTTGTGTAATAAAACAATGCTCGGCAGCCCGTCCAAAATGCCGGTAGGTATCAACGGCAACAATATATTCTAACTGTGTGAGTGTGATCATGGTTTTTCATATTTAAAGTTGCTAAAAATAGAAAAAATCGATGAAAAGAAACCTCACTTCGCGAAAAGTTGCTGGCGCACCCACTCAAACAAGGCCACACTTAACGCATGGGAAATATTCATCGACTTGCAAGGGCCGGTCATCGGAATATGCAGGCTTTGTTCGCAACGGGAAATTAGCTCGTCCGACAATCCATGCGTCTCGCTGCCCAGCAGAAAAGCCACTTTTGCCGGAAGCTTTGTGGTAAATAGATTTTTAGAATTCTCGTTGGTTTCGATGGCCACCAACTTATAATCGTCAGGAATTGACTGAAAGAATTCATCGGAACTAATCGTCACAAGCCGGACATTTTTAAAACTCAATCCGGCTGTTTTTTTGATGGAGCTTTCGCGCTTTGGATTTTCATCATCCAGCAAATACAAGGTGTCGCCTCCCACATTATCAACCAGTCGCATCAAACTCCCCACATTTTCCGGATTCTTCACTTTCCAGGCAGCAACAAGGGGTTTGGCGGGCAGCTCAGGATAGTTTTGCGACTGAAAAAAAGCGACTGAATTTGTTTCCATCCTGATAATTATTAATTTTCTTTGGTGAATTGAAACTACGAAGGAAATTATTTAAACGCATTTGTCCATGAATCTGAGTCGGATTTTTTTTATAGCCTTGATTGCCGCCCTGTTGTTTTCCTGTGGAAAATCTGAGAAAGAATTGGCCGCCGAACGGCTTACGCTTGCTGAAAACACCTACCAAAAAGGGGACACCACGCAAGCTTTGCAACACCTGGACACCCTCAGCATGAAATACAAAGGCGCCATTGAAACACTGGTTAAAGCCGATCAATTCAGAAAAAAAATATACGGTGATTTGTTTTATCAAGCGCAGGACGAGATGGATTCGCTACAGGTGAAACTGGAAAAGCTGGAAGCCAAATTTGTTAAGGAGAAAACCGATTTCGACCGCTACACGCAATACGTTCACAAGCGCCAACAGTTTGAACGCCGATGGGACAAATCATTCATTCAAATTCATTTGGACGAGCGGGGCGAGCTGTACATTTCGAGTAACTATTACGGCGACCAATGGCTTGAACATACCGGCTTGCGGGTTTACGACCAAGACATTCAGGCAAAAACCGAAAAGGTTGAGCTGGACAATGTGCTGAACCACCGCAGCGATTTTATGGAGACCAAGTGGGAAAAAGTGTCGTACCGTGATGGTGCCGACAATGGTGTGATTGAATTTATTGCCGAACATGCCGACCGCAACCTCAAGGCCGTATTCTTAGGCTCGCGCTACTACTACATCATTTTGGAAGAATACGACAAGCAGGCGATCAAGGACGCCCTGGCCCTGTCGGCACTTTTGAAACAAAAAGCCAAGCTCGAAAAGCAGATCCAATCGCTTCAATCGAAGGTTGGTTAATACGCCCGCCGCATTGGTACCTTGCTGAACAGACTGATCGTCTTTTGAACTTCGGCAAACTGCCCCAAAGAGAAAAAGAAGCAGTCAGAAGACGCTCCCCCATCATTCCGAAGAGAAAAAAATTGCTCCGTAAGCACTGCCGGGTGCTTTGAACAGGAGAAAAAGAACTTCGAAGGCCATCTTAAGTGCTTCGGACGGCGAAAATTAATGCTCAAATGCCTTCCGCCGAAGTTGGAACGCACAAAAAGGTGGTTTAAACCCTTTCCCGAATGCTTTGAATAGCGAAAAAAGTGGTTGAAACGCTATTCCGCGACGTCTTTGAGCATTCGTACTAATTCAGTACCTATTCGGAATTGCTCAGTGGATATTCGGAATTGCTCAGTAAGCATTCGTAGTGACTCCATGCATATGCGAAATGGCTCAGTGAGCATTCGTAGTTGCTCAATGGGTATTCGGAATAGTTCGATGGATATACGAAACAGTTCTACAAGCCTTCGCGCTTATCTCAGAATAAATTGAAGGATTACCCTCCCCTTTTTTTGTTTTTACCTGATTTTCTCAATCAGTTCGGGAGGCTGGGCCAGGATGGCTTTTTTGCCATTAATGACAATCGGACGTTTCAGCAGACGCGGATTTTCGGCCAGAACATTTACCCATTCATTGTTCGTCAACGTTTTGTCCTTGTACTCTTTTCGATACAAATCCTCCTGGGTTCGAACCAGTTCAAACGCCTTCATCCCTGATTTGGACAGAATATTTTTAATCTCATCCGCGGTGATCCCGTCTTTCAGGTAATTTTTCACGTCGATGTGGTATCCGTTTTCTTCGAGGTACTTTAAACCCGCCCGGCTTTTCGAGCATCGTGGATTATGATAGATTTTCATGGCGACTTGATGTTTTAATCTGATGTATTGATAATAATCTTCCTGCGCACGGAACCGGCCTTCCATATGCTGCCGGTTGTAGGTATTCTGTAATTCATTGTCTAAAATCCGCGACTTGGTGTTGTCCTTCAGTTGAATTTTAAGCATTTCGCGCAATTCAGACTTCAAATCTTCATCGTAAATCGGACAAGCCACTTCAATACGCCGGTTTAAATTCCGTGGCATCCAATCGGCCGATGATATATATATCTGATCCTTGCCACCGTTTCCGAACAGAAAAATACGGGAATGCTCCAGGTATTTATCGACAATACTGATGGCCTCAATGTTTTCACTTACGCCCTCCAACTCGGTCAACAAGCCAAAGATGCCACGCACAATCAGTCTAATTTTTACGCCCGCACGTGCCGCTTCATAAATTTTGTCCATCATCTCAGGATCGATCAGGCTATTCATTTTCAGCACCATAAACCCACGTTTTCCCGACCGGGCAATGGCAATTTCCTGATCGATTTTAGTCATGAAAAATTGGCGCATCGAAAACGGACTCACCACCAAATGCTTGTAATTCGAAATGCGGTAATTGTGCTTGAAAAATCCAAACAGGCGGGCCACTTCATCGGCAATTCTCGGATCGGCGGTAAGCAAGCCGTCATCGCCATATACGCGGGCTGTTCCTTCGTGAAAGTTTCCAGTGCCCACATAGGCGTAATTCCGGAACGATTTTTTTTCTTCGCGTTTAATCCACGCCAGTTTACTGTGCACCTTCAAGCCGGGAACCCCATTAACGACATGTGCCCCTTCTTCCTGCAACTTATTCGACCAGTAAATGTTGGCTTCTTCGTCGAACCGGGCTTGCAGTTCAATAACCACGGTTACTTTTTTCCCGTTTCGAATGGCATTCAGCAAAGCATTCACCACCCGCGAATTATCGGCCACGCGATAAATCGTGATCCCAATTTCGTTCACCGCCGGGTCAATAGCCGCTTCGCGAAGCAAGTCAAGGAAATGACTAAAACTTTGATAGGGATAATGCAGCATGATGTCTTTCCGACGCAAGCGCTTCAGAATACTTTCATGCTGTTTGAGTTCTTTGTGCCGCACCGGCGTCAGGCGTTTATAATAATGGTGGGGCTGTCCGATCTCCGGAAAATCCATAAAGTCTTTGTGGTTGTGATATTTTCCGCCAGGCACCTGGTTGTCCGGATCGAGTTTCATTTTTTTGATGATAAAATCCAACAAATCATCCGGAATCTCTTTGTCGTACAACAAGCGGACAGGCGTACCCACTTTTCGCTTCTTCAGGCTGGCTTCCATCTTTTCAACAAAACTTTTGGAGATATCGTCGTCGATATCCAGCTCGGCATCGCGGGTTACTTTAATGGTGTAGGCCTCAAACTGATCGTAATTAAACAAGGGGAAAATATCGGGCAAGCTATATCGAATCACATCGTCGAGCAGCATGACGTATTTGCGTCCTTCTTTTTCGGGCAACACCAAAAACCGCGACAACGATATGTTTGGTATACGCACCAGGGCATAGGCGAACTTGTCGGGCCGGGCCTTGCGCGAAAGCTTAATAGCCAGGTAAACAGACCGGTCGCGCAGATACGGGAACTTGTTTTCCTTACTCAGCATAATGGGAATCAGGTTGGGAAGCACCTTATCCTTGAAGTAATTTTTGACAAATACAATTTGTTCCGGCTCCAGGTCATTCTCATCAACCATCAGAATATTCTCCTGTTTGAGCTCTTTCATGATGTTGCGGAAAATTTCCTGCGAGCGCTTTTGGTGCGAAACCACCGTCTCCATAATTTTCTCGTGCAGCTCTTCAGGACCAATGTCGCCAATTAAGGGTTCATCATTTCCAAAATCAACCATCCGGCGCACCGAGGCTACGCGTACACGAAAAAACTCATCGAGGTTATTGGAGAAGATCCCGATGAAGCGAATCCGCTCAAACAGTGGAACACTGGGATCTTCAGCTTCCTGTAACACCCGTGCGTTAAAGGAAAGCCAGCTGATTTCACGATTGATATATGGGTTGCCAATTTTTGTCATATTCAGTTGCCTTTATTGGGAATTACCTCACAACAGCGAAGTAGTTAAGCGATCTGTCCTAAATATGCAAAAAAGTTTCTACATTTTTCTACTCCTGCAAACTAGTCTTCGCTAAACTCCATCAGGTAAGCTTTCATAAATCCGTCAATCTCGCCATCCAAAACTGCCTGAACATTGCCTGTTTCATGGTTGGTCCGGGTATCTTTCACCATTTTATAGGGTTGCAACACATACGAACGGATTTGCGAGCCCCACTCAATTTTCTTCTTGGTCGACTCAATTTGCATTTCGGCTTCCCGCAATTTACGAAGCTCCAATTCATACAATTGCGATTTCAGCAGTCGCAGGGCGTTCTCCTTGTTGGCCAACTGTGACCGGCTTTCGGTGTTTTCGATGGTGATCCCTGTGGGCGCGTGCCGCAAGCGAACGCCGGTTTCAACCTTGTTGACATTCTGACCGCCAGCGCCTCCGGAACGAAACGTGTCCCAGGTAATATCCGCAGGATTAATTTCAATTTGAATGGTATCATCGACCAGGGGCGCTACAAAAACAGAGGTAAAGGAAGTCATCCGTTTATTCTGCGCATTGAATGGCGATAAACGCACCAGCCGGTGCACGCCATTTTCGCTTTTCAGGTAGCCGTAGGCATAATCGCCTTCAAACTCGATGGTGCAATTTTTTACGCCCACTTCATCGCCGGCATTGTATTCCGATACGGTCACTTTATAGCCTTCTTTTTCTCCCCAGCGCATGTACATGCGCATCAACATCTCGGCCCAGTCGTTGCTTTCGGTACCGCCTGCCCCGGCGTTAATCCGCAAGATCGCACCCAGTTTGTCCTCGTCTTTACGAAGCATGTTTCGAACTTCCAGTTCTTCGATATGCGTCAGTGCTTTTTGAAACTGGGCATCAACTTCGGTTTCACTGGCTTCATCAGCCTCAAAAAATTCGTATAACACCTGTAAGTCCTCAAACGCCTGATCAACTTCTTTAAAGCCCTCTGTCCAAACCTTAATCGACTGAATGGCTTTCATCTGTTGTTCCGCTGCTTTGGGATCGTTCCAAAAATCAGGATCTTGTGTTTTGAGTTCTTCTTCTTGTAGTTGAATTAATTTTGCATCGTAGTCAAAGATGCCTCCTCAGCGCATCCCGGCGCTCTGCAAGCTCTTTTAGCTGCTCTTTCTGAATCATGATTGTCGTTTTAAATGGTTTACAAAAGTAGGAAAACAAGCCACACCAAGCAATAATAAAAACGGACTGCCCAATAATTCAGACAGTCCGTTTAAAAGATAGGTTTTCGGTGGATTACTCTTCGCCCCAAACGATTTCCTGTAAGCTAATTGACTTGGCTTGCAGGTTCACCCCATTCTGGCCCGATTCATATTTAAAGGCATCGAGCTGAATGATGTAGGTTGCGCCGTCGGCAGGTTGAAAGTCGCTGGCCCACCCTGATCCTGACGCCGATATGGTGTATTCTTCTTTGTCTCCCAACAAAGAAGAAGACTGAAATACCTGGTCATCATCCTGTTCAAACATTTTGACGATAAGATAATCGGCATCCTCAATCTCGGTCCAGGTCAGTTTCATTTTATTCTGAGTATCATCAAACTCATACTTAATGGTATCGGTCGGATAAATTACATCATCGGACAAGTTATCACTAAGTGTGCTTGTTTCGCCCGACTGGGCCACAATATTGAAACTGTAAGCACCAGACTCAGGCATTTCCGCTGAGAAATCATCGTCCTCCGTTTGCGTATAGAAATCGTAAGGATAACCTTCGTATGACTCCAAATCATAAGTCGTGTTATCTACTGAAGTAACTTTCACGCTTTGCATGGGCTTGTTGGCAAATGCGTGCAAGGCCAGGCCATACACTGTATCGACTTCATTTTCTGTTGCAACAGTTTTGGTGATTACAAATACATCAGCTGCCGGATCAAAGGCAACTTCTTCGGGCTCACAGGCCACCAATCCAATCATTAAAACGCTTACGGCAATAGGAATAATTTTTTTCATGTCTTTAAAATTCTAGTTTAATTATTTCAAATGTCCAAGTAAGATGAAGAAGTGGTCAAAAGGTTGCGACCGGACATCATTTTTCTTTTAACGATTTAACGTCAAGGCAAATGTTTTATTTCAGAAATAAAAGTATATCTTTGCGCCACAATTAAAAAATTGTTTATCAATTAAAATTAATTCACATGCCAGCAAAAATCAGATTGCAGCGACATGGTCGCAAACGTTTAGCATTCTACCACATTGTGGTAGCTGATGGCAGGGCACCACGAGATGGTCGTTTTATTGAAAGGATTGGATCCTATAATCCAAACACAAATCCTGCTACGATCGATCTTGATTTTGATAAAGCTTTAGACTGGCTTACAAAAGGTGCACAGCCAACCGACACTGTAAGAGCTATTTTATCTTACAAGGGAGTATTGTACAAAAAACACCTGCAAGGTGGTGTTGCCAAAGGTGCTTTTGACGAAGCCGAGGCAGAACGTCGTTTCGACGCTTGGTCAGCTGAAAAAGAAGCCAAGATTCAAGCGAAAAAAGATCGTTTGTCGAAAGACTCCGATTCCTTGAAAACAAAACAACTGGAAGCTGAAGCCAAAGTAAACGCCGAGCGTGCAGCAGCCATTGCCAAACGCAATGCCGAATTGGCTGCCGAGGCTAAAGCAGCTGAAGCACCAGAAGAAGTTGAAGCTCCGGCAGAAGAGGAAGAAGTGGTAGCTGAAGAAATTGCTCCGGCCGTTGAAGAAACGCCAGCAGTGGAAGAAGCTCCAAAAGCTGAAGAAAAAGAAGAAAAGAAAGCTGAATAAGTTTTTTTTTTATTCCTGAAAAGAATCGCATAATAATAAAAAGAGGCTGACTCCATTGAGTTCAGCCTCTTTTGTTTTTTTGGGTGTCGCTGATGACGATCAGGCATCAGCCTGCGCATAAAAAAAGGCCGCCCTTTTGAGGCAGCCTCTTGTAATTTTAGTCTTGTTCTTTTATTCGCCACGAACAGCCGCAATTCCGGGAAGTGTTTTGCCTTCCAGGTATTCCAGCAGGGCACCACCAGCAGTTGAGATGTAAGACACCTCGTCGGCCAATCCAAATTTATTGATACAGGCTACTGAATCGCCACCACCAATCAATGAGAAAGCACCTTTTTTAGTGGCTGCTGCAATGGCATCGGCCACTGCACGAGAACCCACTGCAAATTTGTCGAATTCGAATACACCAACCGGACCGTTCCACAAAATCGTTCCTGAGTTTTCAATCACCGTTTTGAAAGTGGCAACACTTTCAGGACCTGCATCCAAGCCTTGCCATCCATCAGGGATATTGTCAGCGGCAGCCGGCTGGGTGTTGGCATTTTCGCTAAAATCATCAGCAGCTACCACATCGGTTGCAATATACAGCTTCACGCCTTTTTCGGCTGCTTTTTTCTGAATGGTCAGTGCTGTTTCGAGGTAGTCGTCTTCACAAATCGAATTGCCAATTTTTCCACCGTTGGCTTTCACAAAAGTGTAGGTCATACCGCCACCCAAAATCAGGTTGTCCACCTTGTCCAGCATGTTTTCGATGATGGTAATTTTTGAGGAGACTTTGGCGCCGCCCATAATAGCAGTCATCGGTCGGGTTGGATTGGCCAGTACTTTATCCAGACTTTCCAGCTCGCTTCCAATGACGTAACCAAACATTTTGTCGTTGGGGAAAAACTTGGCGATTACCGCTGTTGAAGCGTGCGCACGGTGTGCTGTTCCAAACGCGTCGTTGATCCAGCAGTCGCCATTTTCGGCCAGCTTCCGGGCAAATTCTTCGTCGCCTGCAGTTTCTTCCTTGTAAAAACGCAGGTTTTCCAAAATCAGCACTTCACCTGGCTTCAGGCCTTTGGCCATGGTTTTGGCTTCGTCGCCAATGCAATCGGGAGCAATTTTGACCGTGGCACCATTCAGCAGTTCCGACAAGTGGCCAACCAAATGTTTTAAGGAGAATTTATCTTCCGGGCCATCTTTCGGACGTCCCAGGTGAGACATGATAATGGGCGAACCCCCTTTTTCAATCACCTTGTTAATGGTTGGCAAAGCGGCACGCATCCGGGTATCGTCAGTAATCTCAAACTTTTCGTTGAAAGGAACATTGAAATCCACGCGGATCAATGCTTTTTTTCCTGAAAAATCATAGGTTTCAATAGTCTGCATAATTGTATTTTTTAGTTTCTAAAAATCGAAATCAAAGATACGAAAAAGATCACGTTTGGCTTTGCTCTACTGGGTTAATCTGCAACAATTAATGCAGAGGTAAAGTGACAGAAACGGGATTGACAGCCAGCTAAAAAAGATTGTGATTCTGATCCTTCGTCAATTTTCATTGCGCAGGATTCAGGCCGACGAATGGTCGACGCGCATTTGCAATCATTAAAAAACGGAATTTAGAAACTTTGGTGTGAACAGGAGGAAAGGCGGCAGGTTTTATTATTTTTGTTTGCACAAATTTAGCCTATGTTTTTTCAGGATGTCATTGGGCAGGAAGCCACTAAAAAAAGATTAATTCAATCGGTTAAGGAAGAACGCATCAGCCATGCACAACTGTTTGCCGGCCCCGAAGGTTCGGGCAAACTGGCCTTGGCTTTGGCTTATGCGCAGTACATTTCGTGCTTGGACAAGCAGAACGGCGATTCGTGCGGGCATTGCTCTTCGTGTAAAAAATATGCCAAACTGATTCATCCCGACCTGCATTTTGTTTTTCCCGTGGTTAAAACACCCAAGTTTAAGGATCCGGTGAGCGACAATTTTTTGCCCGAATGGCGGAAGCTGGTTCTTGAAAATGGCTATTTCAATCTCGATGACTGGTTTACTTTTATTGGCGTTGAAAATGCACAGGGACTGATTTATTCGCACGAGAGCGAAGAAATTATCCGCAAATTGAACCTCAAGTCGTTTGAAGCCGAATACAAGGTGATGATTATTTGGATGCCGGAGAAAATGCATGTTTCGTGCTCCAACAAACTACTGAAAATGATTGAGGAGCCGCCGGTGAAAACCTTGTTTTTACTGGTTACTGAAAGCGAAGAAGAAATTATTACCACCATCCGCTCGCGCTGCCAGTTGATAAAAATCCCGGGCATTCAGCCAGAACACATGAAAGCCGCTATTCAGAAGTTGGAAGCGGCGGCAGGCAAAGACCTGGATAACTTGGTGCACTTGAGCCGCGGAAACTACCGGCAAGCCATCAACTTGCTTGAATTGAACGAGAGTACCCGCTACAACCTCGAACGATTTAAAGAGCTGATGCGATTCGCCTATGGGCGAAAGTTTTTGGACCTGTTTCAGTGGATTACCGACATCTCAGGCATTGGCCGCGAACGCCAGAAAATTTTTCTGCAATATGCCATGGGACTGATTCGTGAAAATTTCGTGTATAACCTGAAAAATCCGGCCCTGGTTTTTATGCACGAAGAAGAGCAGGCTTTTTCGGCACGCTTCTCCCCTTTTATCAACGAACGAAACATTGTGCCCATCAGCGAAGAACTGGAGAAAGCCTACCAACACATTGCCATGAACGGAAATCCGCGAATTATTTTTACGGATATGTCGCTTAAGATTGTCAAGTTGATCAGAAAGTAAATGTGACCGTCAGCTTCGCGCAAACCGGCTTATTCTTTCGGAAGAATGGGAAATTTTACGTAGAATGTTGTTCCTTTATTTTCGGTTGATTCGAACCAAATTTCTCCTTCAAGCAAATTAGTAATCCCTTTAATAATGCTTAATCCCAGACCCGTTCCGGGCTTGAGTGTTTTGGATTCCACCTGCGTAAAACGCTTAAAAATGGACTGCTTAAACTTTTCAGGAATTCCAATACCCGTATCAGCCACGTAAAAAGTAATCACATTTTCTTCCAAAGCATGGATCCCCATTTCAATAACTCCTTCGTTGGTATTCTTGATGGAGTTGGTCAGCAGATTGTCAAAAACTTGTTTCAGGCGAATGGGATCAGTAAACATGATGACCGGCTTGTCGGCCTTTTGGTAATTGAGGTTCAACCGGAGTTGCGGCTTGTTTCGCAACAGCGAACTTTGCCGGTGGTAGTCGTAGGTATTTTGAAGGAAAGGAACCACGGAAAAGTAGCTCATTTCAATTTTCAACTGGTTCGATTCAATTTTGGCAATGTCGATAATGTCGTCGATAATCCGCAAAAGATGTTTTCCGGCTTTCTGTATAAAATTGGTGTATTGCTCCTGCTTTTCCTGGCTGACGTTTGGCTGGGCCAAAAGACTGGAAAACCCAATGATACTATTCATGGGGGTTCGAATTTCGTGCGACATGTTGGCCAGAAACGCTGATTTCAGCTCGTCGCTTTCTTTTGCCTTTTGGGTAGCAACTTGCAGTTCGCCATTCAGCTTTCGTAGTTCGTTCAAAGCATTTTGCAGTTCGTCGTTCTTATGCAGAATTTGCTCTTCGAGTTGCTTGTGTTCGGTGAGATTATTCAAAATCAGCACCAGTTTATCGCCAACGCAGTTCCAAAGAATCTGGACAAACTTGACCGACCCGTCTTTGCAGGTAACGCGAGCTTCGAAAGGGCTGTGTGAAGCTCTGGAATCACGTGGACGCTGAAGGTCGATTTTCCACAGCCGTTTCATTTTTTTACGGTATTCTGCGTCCGGATAAGCTTTTTCAAACCAACGATCGTTATTTGGAATATCCTCGGTCGTGTAGCCAAAAGTCCGGGTAAATTCATGATTGAGATACTCAACCTGCCCCGCTTTACCATTAATGGCAATTGGGATGGGCGAATCATCTACCAAATTTCTTAAGCCTTCCTGATTCTGTTTTAATTCCCAAGCAATCTTCCGTTGCTCCGTTACATTAATTAAAGCCCCCACGATGGAGCTTGTTTTTCCGTCCTCAACAACCGGAGCTTCACGCACTTCAACCCACACCGGGCTCCCATCTTTATGAACCAGCTCCAGCTCGTAAGGCTCTTGAATCTGCCCGGTTTCAATTGCTTTTTCAACCAACTGCAAACCTCTTTGGTTAATCGGGTTATCCGATGCCAAAGTTGTCCATTTCACCAAGGCATCCTGGGGTGAATAGCCAAGTAATTTCTCTATCTGTGGGCTGACGTAGGTTAGCCTGTGATCCGTTGTGTGCGAATAAAAAACGTTGGTGCTATGCTCAACAATGTTGCGAAGCTTCTGCTCGCTTTCGCGAATAATCTGCCGGTTCTTCTTGTCATCGCTGATGTTACGGGTGGTACAAATCATGCCGTCGTAGCGGTCGTTTTTGACCAACGGAACCAGCCACCCGGCCAAAACAGCCTCTTGTCCATCGTGGGTAACTAACTGCGATTCATACTTCCGGGGGTTCAAATCTTTCTTCGCCAGAAGGTAATCTTGCAGAAAATTACCAAGATTTGGCTTTTTGAAATCAAGAATATTTCGGCCAATCAAGTTCGCTCTTTTCGCACCGGTATTGAAAGTAACGCCTGAATTGGCAAAAAAAATGTTGTCATGCTTATCCGTTACCCAAATTCCTTCGTGAAGGTGATCCATCAGTCTTTCATAGAAATGAATAGGGCTGCTTTCTTCCTGATTTTTTTTGAATTGACGGATTAAACTCAGCGTGAAATAGTGTGGCTTTGGCGAGTGTACCTGAATGTCAAAAAAGGTATTTCCATCGAAAGTAAATTCGATAAACTCCCTTTTCTTACCTGACTTGGCAACAGCAGCGAATTTCGTAATCCACTTTTTGGGTAGCCCGTCAAACAGCTCGTGCACAGGCTGCGGCAACAAGATGCTCACCTGTTTTCCCAATGCTGTTTCAAAAGCCTGATTGACTTTAAGTATGGTGAATGTTGCCGGCTTGTTGTTTGAGTCATAGCGTATTTTATTCAGGGAACAGCCAAAGGGTAGTGTATCGAAAATCGACTGGTAAATTTGTTCTCCGGCCTCAAAATCTCCGTTCTCGTAATCCGTATCTTCGTCCAACGATTGACTTTGGTTACTGTGATGCCTTATTTTTTCTGGATGTTCCTCTTTTGTGCCCATAATTATTAAAACAAAGGAAATCTAATTTAGCTCATTTCGACCAATAAAGCTATTTTTTTGATGGCTTAATTCAGGTTTTCAAGCGGTTTCAGGTTTATGTTTTATAATTTTATTGACATGTGTCGCTACTACTTTGTTTGTCAGCATTATTAATTATTTTTGTGTCGGAAAGCGAATAAGCTGAAACCGGAGTTAACCAATCCGGTATTAATTGTTAAACTATGGATAATCAACTATCAATCGAGAGAGGCTGTTGTAAAAAATCCGCAGGAACGTGTTCCAAGCTGGAAGTTTATGACTGGCTGAGTGATGTCGTCAATAAATCAGCAGATGACGACATTGTTGAAGTTCGATTTAAAAATACCCGCAAAGACTACTATCGAAACGTCAACAACCTGAAACTGAAAGTTGGCGACACGGTTGCTGTCGAAGCCAGTCCGGGTCACGATATTGGCATTGTCACCCTGACCGGCGCTTTGGTGAAACACCAGATGAGAAAACACAAGGCGACGCTGATCAATGGCGAAATCTGCAAAGTGTACCGGAAAGCCAAGTCGGTTGACATTGAAAAATGGAGTGAGGCCATGAGCCTGGAACACAGCACCATGATTGAAGCCCGGAGGATTGCGGCCGACCTAAAACTGAATATGAAAATCGGGGATGTCGAATATCAGGGCGATCGAACCAAAGCCATCTTCTATTACATTGCTGATGAGCGTGTTGATTTTCGGCAACTCATTCGGGTGCTGGCCGATACTTTTCGCATTCGTGTCGAAATGAAGCAGATTGGTGCCCGGCAGGAAGCCGGACGTATTGGCGGCATTGGTCCTTGCGGCCGCGAGCTGTGCTGTGCAACCTGGATCGGGAATTTTGTTTCGGTGACTACGAATGCTGCACGCTACCAGGAAATTTCGTTGAACCCACAAAAGCTGGCCGGCCAGTGCGGAAAATTGAAATGCTGTTTAAACTTCGAAGTGGATTCCTATATCGATGCCCAAAAGGACTTTCCGCCAAGCAATTTGCCTTTAGACACCGAAGAGGGACGCTACTACTTTCAGAAAGCTGATATTTTTAACCGGATTCTTTACTATGGCGCCAACGGGCATAAACCTTTGCCTCAAGTAGCCATTTCGGTAGAACGGGCAAAAGAGGTTATCCGTCAGAACAAGCGGGGACATAAAGTTGAAAAACTGGCGGATCGTTCGGTTAGCATTTTGCCTCAAAAAAAATCGGCCGATTTTGAACACGTCATCGGAGAAGAAAGCCTGACCCGATTCGATGAACCCAAATCACGACACCGGAAGAAAAAACGTTTTTCGAAACCAAATTCGTCAAAAAGACCAAGAAAAAACTCATGAAGAACATCTTCAAAGGAATACTCGTTCTGATGATACTCGTTGCCTGCGATTCAAATCGGGTGTTCGAAGAATATAAAACCATCGACCCGGCGGGCTGGCACAAAGATTCCGTGGCCAGCTTCACGGTCGAAATTCAGGATGTGGAGTCAGGGCACAATCTTTATATGAACATTCGGAATCAGGGAAATTATCCAAACAGCAATCTTTGGCTTTTTCTTGAAGTGCAATCGCCCGACGGACAGATGCTGACAGATACGGTGGAGTATATTCTTGCCGAAAAAACAGGCAAATGGACTGGCAGCGGCATTGGCGATTTGTTCGACAATCAGTTTTTGTACCGACAAAATGTGCGGTTTGAGAAACCCGGTGAATACCGGTTTCTGATCCGTCAGGGCATGCGTGCCAAACAACTGAAAGGTATCCACGACATTGGGCTTCGGGTTGAAAAACAAAATTAAAGGACTAAACCGGTCATGTTTCGTTGCAGCGGCCTTCCGGTAAATATCGGATCATCGAAACACAACATCAAATAACCAACAGGATAAAAAGTGGGAAAAAATAAACTGGCCAAATTCGCAGAAATGGCGACCTACAAACACGTTGTTCAGGCGCCCTATAACAAGCTCAATGAAAGCGACCATGAGCTGAAAGGCAAGTGGGCGGACACCTTCTTTAAAAACCACCAACCCCTTGTTTTGGAACTGGGATGTGGCAAAGGTGAATATTCGGTTGCATTGGCTGAATATTTCCCCGAAAAAAACTTTGTGGGTGTCGACATCAAAGGGGCACGGATGTGGAACGGATCAAAGCAGGCATTTGACAAAGGCTTGAAAAATGTGGGCTTTTTGCGTACCAACATCGAAATCATCGATTCGTTTTTTGGCGCTGCCGAAGTGGATGAAATTTGGCTGACCTTTCCCGACCCGCAAATGAAAAAAAACACCAAGCGACTAACGGCAACCAACTTCATGAACAAGTACCGGCAATTTCTGAAGCCGGAAGGCATCGTACATTTAAAAACCGACAGCAATTTTCAATACCAATATACCTTGGCCATGGCCAGGGAAAACAACTTTCCGATCCTGGCCGAAACCGAAGATTTGTACCAGTCGCCCTTGCTGGACGAGGTGCTGTCGATTCAGACATTTTACGAAAAACAATGGCGCGAACGAGGCCTGGCCATCAAGTACCTCGCCTTTCGCATCAACCGCGATAAACCATTGCGCGAGCCTGATGTTGAGATAGAAAAGGACCCATACCGTAGTTTCGGACGTTCGGCAAGGGAGTAAACAGCAATTGACAATTTGGCCATCTACGATTTACAATTTGCAGATCGGTCATCGTCGTAAATGGTAATTTTTTTGAAATGGAATTTTCTTTTGAGAGGGTTTGGGAAGTCGCCTGTCAAATACCGGTGGGACGGGTGACCAGCTACGGCGCCATTGCCCGCTATTTGGGAGCAGCGCGCTCAGCCCGCATGGTGGGTTGGGCCATGAACAATTCACACACATCGAAAGTTAATGTTCCGGCGCACCGGGTGGTTAACGCAGCCGGTTTGCTCACGGGCAAGCACCACTTTTCAGGCTCAAACGTCATGGAAGAATTACTTGAAAGCGAAGGCATCCGGGTGGAAAACAACCAGGTGGTCAATTTCGAAGCGGTCTTCTGGGATCCGGTAAAAGAATTAGGAATACATTAAAAACAAAAGATATGGCTGATGCACCAAGAAAATTTATTGTCCCCAAAGATGTAACCGATGCCTTGCGCACGGTGCAGTTTCCGGGAGGAAAAGAAAATATAGTTGCCCTCGACATGGTTCAGGAAATCCGGATCGCCGGTAAAAAAGTCGCCTTTTCACTGGTTTTTCAGCGTTCCGACGATCCCAACATGGGAGAAGTCATCCGGCTTTGCGAAGAAACCATCCAACGTGAGCTGGGCGCTGATGTTGAAATCAAGGGAAATATTACCCCCAAGGCCATTCACCAAATGGAACGGCCGATTTTGCCGGGGGTGAAGAATATTCTGGCGATTTCGTCCGGAAAAGGTGGCGTCGGAAAATCGACTGTTGCCGTTAACCTGGCGGTGGCCCTGGCAAAGACAGGAGCCAAGGTAGGCGTAATTGATGCTGACATCTTTGGGCCTTCCATTCCCAAGATGTTTGGCGCCGAACAAATTCGCCCGGCTGGCGTGAGTATTGACGGGCGCGAAATGATTGAGCCCGTGGTGCAACATGGGGTGAAAATATTGTCGATCGGCTTTTTTGTGGCTGGCGACGATGCCCTGGTGTGGCGCGGCCCCATGGCCAGCAATGCCCTGAAACAACTGATTGCTGATGGCAACTGGGGCGAACTCGACTATTTACTGATTGATTTGCCTCCGGGCACCAGCGATATTCATTTGACGCTGGTTCAAACAGTTCCGGTAACCGGTGCAGTCATCGTTTCCACGCCGCAGGATGTGGCCCTGGCCGATGTGATCAAAGGCGTGAGCATGTTCCGCGGCAAAAATGTGGATGTCCCGGTATTGGGGCTGGTGGAAAACATGGCCTGGTTTACTCCCGAAGAATTGCCGGACAACAAGTACTACATCTTCGGAAAAGATGGCGCCAAAAATCTGGCCGAAAAACTGGACATCCCGCTGTTGGGGCAAATCCCATTGGTTCAGGGAATCCGTGAAGGTGGCGATTCGGGCGTGCCCGCAGCCAGCGATGAACAGTCGCCCATGGGAAAAGCCTTTCTCGAACTGGCGGCCAACACGATCAGGCAAGTCGAACACCGGAATGCACAGCTGGACCCGACCAAAAAAGTTAAGGTCAGCCGGAAATAGGACAACCAGCACCCAAATCATGCTTTAATGGCTGCTTTAAAGGCTCCCGCAGCGCTGCGACAAGGAAAAAAATAAGGTAGATCGCTTGTCGCAGCATTGCGGGAGATAAAAAAATGGGGTGGCTGGCCTGTCGCAGCACCGCGGCAAGCAAAAAACGCATCGAGATTTAATGCGACGATACTGCGGCATGCAATGTACACTTCGAGATTTAACGTTACGATACTGCGGCATGTAATGTACGCTTCGAGATTTAATGGGACGATACTGCGGCATGCAATCTACGCACCGAGATTGAATGGGACGATACTGTGGCATGCAATCTATTCACCGAGATTGAACGAGACGATACTGCGGCATGCAATCAATTCACCGAGATTTAATGCGACGATACTGCCGCATGCAATCAATGCATCGAGATTGAATGGGACGATACTGCGGCATGCAATAAAAACACCTTGATTTTCGCCTGCGATACCGCGGTTTAAGAAAAATGGTCGTGGATGGCGGGTAGCAGCGCTGCAGCGTAGATGAGAACAGCTTGACTGCCCTGCCGCAACAATGCGACGGCCTTTCAAACTCCCTGGCTGGCCGCCCGAAACACGAACACAGGGGAAAAAATGCGTGTTCCCGGGCCTCGCATGCCTGTGGCAAGTGCGCAAACTGTGCCACAGCCTGTTTCATCGACGTCGCCAGGAATTTCGATCCCAATCTTTTATTTACGGCTGGCTCCGGCAGGGAGATCTTTCCATTTTTCTGCCGAATCATTTATTGTCAAGTCCCAATAAATTAGCTTGTTTTTTGTAATATTGTAAGCTTTCTGAATTGAAAGACCGAAATTCGTGAATGATTTTTTTTCGGGGCAGGTAAAATGCAAAAACCGACGGTTTGTTTTGGCCGCTTTTGCCCTTCAGAAAACGCAATATTATTGGAATAAATAAGTTTATCCTACAGTGTTAAAACATACTCGTTTGAGCAGAACTTTTCGACATAGCTTGCTTGGTGCATTGCTCCTGATTTTTATCGGTGGTTGTTCAACCGAGAAAAACACGCGTTTATCGCGAACGTACCACAACATCACCTCAAAATACAACATCTACTTCAACGGAAAAGAGAGTTTAAATGCCGGGGTGGAGCGCATCAACCAATCGGTTGAAGACGACTTTACCCGCCTGCTGCCCATTTTCAAATCGAGTGATCCCGGCACGGGCCGTGTGGCGCAGTCCGACATGGAATATGCCATCATGAAAGCTTCGAAATTGATCAAAGTACATTCCATCACCAAAAAACCCAGAAGGCGTGGGAACCGCAGCCAGGCGTACGTTCGCATGGCCAGCAAAGACGAATACAACAAGTGGGTGGATGACAGCTATATTTTGATGGGGAAAGCCCACTTCTACATGAAGAACTACCTGGCGGCCATTGAAAACCTGAACTTTGTTGTTCGCCAATTCAGCGAGGAGGATACCAAGTTTGAGGCTTACATTTGGCTGATTCGATCGTACACGGAGCTGGGACGCTACAACGAAGCACTGGAGCTGATTCAAAGTGTGGATGCCAGCGTGGATTTTCCGAAAAAATACGATGAGGAGTTTGCCCTGGCCGTTGCCGACTTCCATGTCCGGCAAAATGAATTTAGCGAGGCCATACCGCACCTGCGGGTGGCTATTCACAACACCTTCTGGCGAAAAAATAAGGTGCGCCTGAAATACATTTTGGCCCAGCTCTACCAGGAAACCGGTCAGGACAATTTGGCGGCCGAAACCTTTCGCGAGGTGGCGAAAATGAATCCGCCCTACGAAATGGCTTTCAACGCCCGGATCAATGCTGCGGGTTCGTTCTCGGGCGAAGGCGATGTTGATCAACTAAAAAGGGAACTGCGCAAGATGCTTCGCGATTCCAAAAATTACGATTTCCGCGATCAAATTTATTTTGCGCTGGGAAACATTTCCATGAAAGAAGGAAGCAAACAAGCGGCAATCGACTACTACATCCAATCGGCCGCATCCAGCAGTGTCAACATCTTTCAGCGGGCCCTGTCCTGCCTGACCCTGGCCGACATCTATTTTGAGGAAAAGCACTACATGAATGCGCAAAGTTACTACGACAGCGCCATGGTGGTGATTGACGAAACCTATCCCCGCTACGCGTCGATCACCGAACGGTACAACAGCTTAACGCGGCTGACCGACAATTTATACACGGTGGTTCGCGAAGACAGCTTGCAGCAAATAGCCAGCTTAAGCGAATCGGAACGAAACGCACTCGTCACCCGATGGATCAGTGAGGCGCGCGCCGAAGAACAGCGCCAACGGCAACTCGCCAGCCAGGAGATGAGCGATCGCAATTTTTTCAGAATGAACCAATCGCGCATGGGACTAACCCGCAACCAACAGGGAAGCGGCTGGTATTTTTATAATCCCACAACGGTGGCCTACGGAAAGGTTGAATTTCAACAAATCTGGGGGCAGCGCAAACTGGAAGATGACTGGAGACGCAGCAACAAAAATTCGGCGTCGCAGTTTGATATGGAAGAACTGGAGGCGCTGGAAGCAGGGATCGACAGCAGTGAAATACGCGTGGAGAACCCGATGGAACGGGAATACTATTTGCAGGATGTGCCGCTGACCGAAGAAGCTATGGCGGAATCGCACCAGCAAATTCGTGACGCCTTGTTTGACGCGGGCCGGATCTTCAGGCAGGATTTTGAGAACTATGAGCGGGCCATTCAGCAATACGAGGAACTGCTGCAACGCTATGATCCAAATACCTACCAGCTGTCCAGCTATTTTGAGCTGTGGGATTTGTACCAAAAGGTGGGTGACCAGCAGCGCTCCGACTATTACAAAAATCTGATTGTCGCAAACTATTCTGACAGCAAATATGCCAAATTCCTGGTCAATCCAAATTTCTTTATTGAGTTGGAAGCTCGCCAGGACAGCGTGAACAACCTGTATCAGCAAGCCTTTTACAACTTCCAACAGGGCAATTACCCGGCTGCCAACGACTTTGTGCAGCAAATCAAACAACTGGAGCCGGACACTTTGCTGTTGCCCAAAATTTCATTCATCGAAACCATTGCCGAAGGGGTTGGTACCGATTTCGATCAGTTTGCCAGCATGTTGAATACGCACATTCAAAGCTATCCTGAAAGTGGAACCGTGCCCCTGGCACAGGATGTTTTAAGACTGATTGAAGACAGCACCCTGGCCGATTATCAAAAGTTGGTTGAAATCGGCTACCTGAATGATGAAATCAAAAATGAAGAATTGCTGCCTGAAAACCAGTCGGCCAACGATGAATTTGGCGGCAAATTTTCCTACGACGATGAGCTGCTGCATTACTTTGTGATCGCTTTTCCACGGTCGGCAAACGTTGATTTGAACCGCCTGAAATTTGATATCGCCAATTACAACATCGACCATTATACCCGCATGGATTTCGATATTGAAACAGAAAACCTGAACCCCGAAACCCAGTTGGTGGTGGTGCGCTCGTTGCCCGACAAGGAGCAGAGCCTGATCTATTTCCGCTCCATCATCCGGCAACGCGACGTATTCCAGTCACTCGGCGATGCGCGGTACGTCAATTTTGTGGCCTCATCCTACAACTATCGCGAGGTTCTGTCGGATCAAAACTACCTGGATTATTTGAAGTATTTTGTGAAAAACTATAGCCGTTTCATTACCAACGATTTCCCTTCGGATGCGCTGGAAGATCCCGAAGAACTGATGGCACGGGTAAGAGCGGAGGAAGACGAATTGGAAGAACGGGGATCCTTTGTGGTGGTGAAAGCCGACGAAACAGAAGGCCTCTTTTCGCGCGAGACCGATGTGCCGCAAAACTTCGTGATTGCCGTTGATGACGCCAATTTTAACATGCGTACACTGGTTTCCGAATTTTCAAACTACAACCGAACACAGTTCGGCAACCTGAACCTGACAATCGAACAACGCAAGTTTGGCAACTACCAGTTGATGGTTGTCAAATCGATGGCTGGCATTCGCGCAGCCATGGCTTATTTTGGCGATGTGGTTGCCAACCGGGCGCTGTACAAAAACCTGGAGACCAGAACCTACCGGAATTTCATTATCACCGACCAGAACCTGGAGAAAATGATGGCAGAAAGCACCATTTCGGACTATGTGGAATTTTTCCGCGACTATTACATCAGTGGTAATTTTGCAACGGCGAGCCCGGCAGCCCGCCAAACGCAGGCAAGTGCCACGGAAGAGGAAATATCCCCTAAGCCGGAAAAGCCAGCCTACGGCGGCCCGTTCGATCCCAAGGTAGCGGGAGAGCAGTTTTTCATTCTCATGATTCCCAAAACAGGAGTCAATGCTGCAGCTGTTCAATCAGCCATTGAAGCCCATCATGAGCAAAAATATCCAAATCAAGGCTTGCAAGTGGAGTCGCTGGAGTTTGATGCGGAGCAGCTGGTTTTGAAAGTTTCGGGCATGGACAGCCGCGAGGCAGGGATGAATTACCTCAGAGGTGTGGTTCAAAATCAGCAGGTGTACCAGCCCCTGATGGAATTGAACTATCGCAATTTTGTAATTTCGCCGGCCAACTTCCACACCCTAATGCGTACCAAAGACATTGGCGAATACCTCGAACTGTACAAAACCATCTACTTAAACCGGTAGCGGCGTTAAACTTTGTTAAGCGCATACCCATTCGGGAATATTTTTTGTTTGTATAGGGAGCAGCTTGCATTAAATAACAGAAAGCATGAAAACAATACGGATACTTTGGACCGACGATGAGATTGACTTGTTGCGGGCACACATTATCTTTTTAGAGGAAAAAGGCTACGAAGTCACAACTGCCAATAACGGCTCCGACGCGATTGACCTGGTTCGCACCAACCACTTCGATATTATTTTTCTGGATGAAAACATGCCGGGTTTAACGGGCTTGGAAACCCTGGACACCATCAAGGAAATCAGCCCGAACATTCCGGTGGTGATGATCACAAAAAGTGAAGAAGAAGATATCATGGACCAGGCCATCGGATCAAAAATGGCCGACTACCTGATCAAGCCGGTGAATCCCAAACAAATTCTACTCTCGATAAAAAAGAATGTTGGGCAGGAAGAACTGGTGACACGCAAAACCACCTCGGCCTATCAAAGCGAATTTGCCCGAATCGGCATGCGACTGAATGAACGACTCGACTGGAAAGACTGGACCGAGGTTTATCGCAAGCTGGTGTTTTGGGAACTCGAACTGGCTGCTTCGCAGGACGGTACCATGGACGAAGTGCTGAAAATGCAAAAAGCCGAAGCCAACAACGCTTTTGGTCGCTATATTAAAAACAACTATCTCAGTTGGTTTGACAAGGGAGCCGAAGATCGCCCGCTGTTATCGCCCGATATTTTTAAGTCGAAAGTTTTTCCGCAGCTGGACAAAGGCCACAAGGTGCTGGTTTTGGTGATCGACAATTTGCGATACGATCAGTTTCGGGTACTGAATTCGGTGCTTAGCCAGTACTATCTTCTGGAAGACGAGGATCTGTACTACAGTATTCTGCCCACAGCAACCATGTATGCCCGCAATGCCATCTTTGCCGGCCTGATGCCTTCGGAAATTGCGCGCTTGCATCCGGAATACTGGGAAGACGATGATAACGAAGGGAACAAGAATATTCATGAGTTTGAATTGATGCAAACCCAAATGAAACGCCGGGGCAGGCGCGAACGCCTCAATTTCGAAAAAATTACAAACTGGCGGGCAGGAAAAAAGCTGAGCGACAGTTTAGCCAACATCATGCAAAACGATTTGTCGGTCATGGTGTTCAACTTTGTCGATGTCATGTCGCATGCCCGTACCGAAATGGATATGATGAAAGAACTGGCCAGCGACGAAAAGGCGTACCGATCGCTGACCTTAAGCTGGTTTAACCATTCGTCGCTGTTTGAGTTGCTAAAAGCCCTGGCTGATAATAAGGTGAAAGTCGTTTTGACCACCGACCACGGCACCATCCGGGTCGATAATCCGATCAAGGTGATTGGTGACCGCGAAACCAGTACCAACCTGCGCTACAAGTTAGGCCGCAACTTAAATTACAACCACAAGCAGGTGTTTGAAATTACCAATCCGGAAAAGGCCTATTTGCCGGGACGAAACGTGAGTTCCAGCTTTATTTTCGCCTTAAACGAAGACTTTTTTGCGTACCCGAATAATTACAACCACTACGTTCAGTATTACCGCGATACCTATCAGCACGGGGGAATTTCGCTCGAAGAAATGATTGTCCCGGTCATTACCATGACCCCAAGGGGCTAGTTTCCCGGGCGCAATCCCAGGCTATTCGGATGATTGGATGAGATTGCTGCAAAATGCCAGATCAGGACTCTAGCTTTCCTTTTCAATTTTCACATCGCGAATTTCGCGATAAGTTTTGTTGGCAAAGACGAACTCTTGTAGCTTTTTATTTTGCGCATGAAGAATCTCCTGTTTGGTGCCTTCCCATGTTTTCACGCCTTCGCTAATAAACAAAATTCGATCACCGATCTCCATCACCGAGTTCATATCATGGGTATTAATCACAGTGGTCATGTTGAAATCCACAGTCAATTCATGAACCAGTTCATCAATCACCAGCGAGGTTTCCGGATCCAGTCCCGAGTTTGGCTCGTCACAAAACAAGTATTTTGGATTCATCACAATGGCACGAGCAATGGCGACCCGCTTTTGCATTCCTCCGGAAATTTCGGCCGGATATAATTTATGGGCTTTTGCAATATTGACACGGTCGAGGCAAAAGTCAACCCGCTCCTGCTTTTCCTTCTGACTTTTGTTGGTAAACATGTCCAGCGGGAATCGCACATTTTCTTCAACCGAAAACGAATCGAACAAGGCGCCGCCCTGAAAAACCATGCCCATTTCCTGCCGCAACTTCTTCCTAAGCTTGTGGTTCATTTGGGTGAAGTTGCGATCATCATAAAAAATATCGCCCTGGTCAACTTCATGCAAGCCAACAATCGATTTGAGCAAAACCGTTTTCCCGCTGCCACTTCGCCCAATAATCAGGTTGGTTTTTCCGGGCTCAAACACGGTTGAAATATCATTCAATACCAAGTTATCGTCAAACGATTTACAGATATTTTGAATTGTAATCATTAGAATAGGAGTTGCGTTAAAATCAAATCGAAAACCAGAATCAGGATGTTTGTGTTGACCACCGCCCGGGTACTTGCAGCGCCCACTTCAAAAGCACCGCCGTCAACAAAATAACCAAAATAAGCCGGTACGCTCGCCACCAGAAACCCAAAGAAAAGGGTTTTGATCATCGAGAAGGTGACATAGTAAGGCGTGAACAGATATTGAATCCCGTTAATGTAATCGGGTGCCGTAACAGCTCCAACCGCCGGTCCAACAATCAAGCCACCAATCAATCCAAAAAATACACTGAGCACAAATAAAAACGGAAAGATAAATACCACGGCCAATGTTTTGGGCAGAATTAAGTAGCTAGCCGAGTTGATTCCCATAATTTCGAGCGAGTCTATTTGCTCGGTTACCCGCATACTGCCAATTTCCGAAGTGATATTGGAACCAATTTTTCCGGCCATGATCAGGGCCATAATGGTCGATGAGAACTCTAGAATCAGGGTATCCCGGTTTCCCAGTCCAATCAGGTAGCTCGGAAACAAAGGATTCGACATATTATAAGCCACCTGCAGGGTAATAATTCCTCCCATGAAAATGGAAATAATGGCGACAATACCAACGGAGTCCAAACCCAGTTGTTCGATTTCAACAAACAACTTTCGAAAATAGATGCGATGCTTTTCCGGCCGCGAAAAAGCCCGGGAAAGTAAGGTGAAATAACGTCCGACGTGAAAAAAAAGGTTCATAGCAATACTTTAGCATAAAGTTACAAATAATCGGATAGGAAACGAGTTCCGCATAAAACTTTCTCTTTTTGAGCGCTGGATTCCGGCTGCTCAGGCAATGATAGTAAAAGTAAAGCCAATCGCATCAAGTTGACCGGAGATTTTTTTACGGCCATTTGGCTCTGTGCGGGCATGAAACAGCCTCTTTGTTCGTTTGTGTCAGTATGTGTCCACACTTCATTTTCAGGAATCGTGGCAATAAGGCATAATTTAAAAGTAAAATAGGTATATTTGAGAACCAGTCTTAAAAAAAATAAAACAATGAATAATAATTTTTGTATCATCATGGCCGGCGGAATCGGAAGCCGGTTTTGGCCAATGAGTAAAAGTTCAATGCCCAAGCAATTCTTAGATATTTTGGGCACCGGACGCACCTTCATACAAATGACATACGACCGCTTTAAAAAAGTTTGTCCACCTGAAAATTTCTATGTGGTTACCAGTGTCGATTATAAAGACCTTGTTTTAAAACAACTGCCGGAAATGAATGAGGACCAGGTTTTACTGGAGCCGCTACGACGGAACACAGCACCTTGTGTGGCTTATGCCAGTTACAAAATCAAGAGCATCAACCCACAGGCCAACATCATTGTTGCCCCGTCAGATCATGTCATTTTAAAAGAAGACGAGTTTATTGCTGAGATTGAAAAAGGAATTGATTTTGCGGCCAACAACGACGTACTGGTGACCCTTGGAATTACCCCCAGCCGGCCCGAAACAGGCTACGGCTATATTCAGGTTGAAGGAAAATCTGAATACAAGGATTTCGACAATCTGTTCAAGGTAAAAACTTTTACAGAAAAACCCAACCTGGAAATGGCCGAAGTCTTTGTGTCGAGTGGTGAGTTTTTCTGGAATTCGGGCATCTTCATTTGGTCGCTGAAAAGTATTATATCGGCTTTCGATCAGTATTTGGATGGCGTTTCCAGCCTGTTCCGAAAAGGTGAAAAACTTTATGGCACCGACGACGAAGTGCACTTCATCAATAAAACCTATTCCGAATGCCAAAATATTTCGCTGGACTATGGCATTATGGAAAAGGCTGAAAACGTTCATGTGCTTTGTGCCGATTTTGGCTGGAGCGACTTGGGAACCTGGGGCTCGCTGTATGAAAACAGTTCGAAAGATGAATTCAATAATTCAATCAAGGGAGGCGATGTGTTTACCTACCACACCGAAAATTGCATTGTCAACATGCCTCAGGACAAGTTGGTGGTATTGCAGGGACTCAACGGTTACATTGTCGTGGAGTCGGACAACACGCTGCTGATTTGCAAAAAGGAAGATGAGCAGCAAATCCGTCAGTTTGTAAGCGATGTGAAAATGGTAAAAGGATCGACGTTTGTTTAAACCCGTATCGAAAACCGCACAAAAAAAGCTTTTTCATGACTGAAAAAGCTTTTTTATTGCCTGAATTCGTCTTTAAAGGAAGTGCGCACGCAGCGAAAACCAACGTACGATTTGGTCGTATCTTCATACTCAAAGCTCCGTGTTGAGTTACGAATGTAGTAGGCAATATCTTTCCACGACCCCCCGCGGATCACTTTTCGCTTCATAACCGGCGCATCGCCTGGTAATGCGTTGTATTCAAATGAAGGGTTGAAATCATTGATCAGCTCATAGGCCGACTCATTAAAAGCAGTGCTGGTCCATTCGGCCACATTTCCGGCCATATCGTAAAGCCCATAGTCGTTCGGATCGAAAGAGCCAACCTTCATGGTGGTCGTGCTCGATTCGCTGTCGGCCACGTAGTTGCCCCGACGCGGTTTGAAATTCGCTTTAAAACAGCCCATAATATTCCGGGTGTAGTAGCTTCCCCAGCTGTATAAGGTTCGCTCATGGCCGCCGCGTGCCGCGTACTCCCACTCGGCCTCGGTTGGTAGCCGGTAGGCATGTGTTGAAGGTGCAGCTAAAAGTGACTGGTGGCTCGTCATCAATTCTGTTCGCCAATGGCAGAAAGCCTTCGCCTGGTGCCAGTTTACGCCAACCACCGGATAGTCATCGAAGGCCACGTGTGAAAAATAATTTTTGGTGAGTGGTTCGTTATAAGCGTAGGTGTAATCGCGAATCCAGCAAAGCGTGTCCGGATAAATCGGAACCTGTTCATTGAAAATGAAGGACGATCGGTTTTCTATCGGGACTTCCTCTCCTTCTGCATTGAAAATGATTCCTTCGTACGATTGTGTTTCGTAATTGTAGCGATTCTTTCCCTTGGCTGCCTGCTTGTAATCAATCCACTGATAGCGGTAAATGAATTTCCGGGTATCGATGGATTTTGAAAAATAGACGCGCTCTTCCTCTGGGATGTATATTTCTTCGAGTGCCAACCGGAAATCCGGATTCCTCCATTCAATCGGATCGCGCCAATTCAAACGGGGGGTCTCATAAAAGTTTCCGCGGTCGTCTTCCGTGAGCATAAACTCAGGATAAGTTTCAGACAGCAGCGTGCGGGCAATGGAATCTCGGACCCAATAGACAAATTGCCGGTATTCGTTGTTTGTGATTTCGGTAAGATCCATCCAAAAAGCTTCCACAGAAACGCGCTTGGTTATGGTACTAAAACCCTGCAGTTCATCATCTTCAGCTCCCATGACATAGCTTCCCCGGTCAATGTATGCCATTCCGTAGGGCGAAGGCTCATAGTACGGCCTCGATTCCTCTGGATAGAGGTAGCTCAGCCTCTGATCTCTTTTGCATGACACGAAAAGAATCAAAGCCAGGAAAACTAATATGAGGAGGCTCTTACTCATTGACTGTTACCAAATAGGATTGCTTTGAGTTAACGTTTCCTGAAAATCGAATATTGTAAGGCGTGAATTGAAAAAAGCCTTACGAGACGGGCTCATAAGGCATTCGCTTGTTCGCGCTTATTTTTTAGTACTCCCACAGGTCTTGTTCGAAATTGAAGATTTCCGCTTCAATGCGTTTAGACTCCAACATAGCATCGCGTCCGCTTAAATATTGGCTGATCGCCCGGTTATTATATACGTTCGACTCCCGCACAACGTAACTGTTGAACTGACGCTTGATGAACAAATCATCAAAAGAAATGCTTTGAGCCGTGTTGTTCGGGTTAATGGCAGAGTGTGTCGCCAACAAATCGCGGGCTTCGGGATAGTAAATCCAGAAAACCTGGCGGCGCTGCACATTTTGCCGGTTAATGTCCTCATCGCGGTAATACTCCTGGATGGGACAAATACCGATGATGCGCGTGTTCAGCGTTGAAGTTTGCTTGTCGAAAAACCACTCTTCCTTCACCATAAACTGTTTCACTTCCTCAGCGCGAATTTCGCCCACAATTTCTTTGGTTTCCATTTCACCCGTTTCCAGGTTGCGCACCTGACGGGTGCGGGTTGTCGCACCAAAAGCTTCTTTAACTTGCTCAAAAGTCATGGGCACTTTAAACTCATCATCGGTTCGCGCATCATAAGCCGTTAGCTGGCCATTTTCAATTCCCTGCAAAAACAGGTTAATCAAATTGGTGCGCCCATCCATGTTGGTGGTAGGGAAATACAGGATCTGGTTCATTTTTTCCCGCAGGTCGATAATGCGCCAAATTTTCTTCGACCACATCACATCGGCTTCCCGAATGGGCGCAAAGGCCATGGGTTTTCTGTTTTCGATATTGGTCCGTTTAAACGCGCCATCAATTACCTGTGCCTGCGTGTCTTTTGCTGAAAAGCAAAATGCGCCGCAAACGATTCCTATTCCTATCAAAAACTTTTTCATCTCTTATCTTATTTTAAAGCTGATTGGCGACAAGGGCCTGTTGGTTCCATCATCACCACGAGCCATAATGTTATCAATATAAATAATACTGCCCGGCGTCAGGGCATTAAATTGTCGGGTCTGTTCATCAGTGAATCGATTTGACGTGGACGACCAGGTATTGGTGTATCCCCCAGCACCGGTAAAAGTAACGTCGAATTGAGTCACCGTAAACTTGAGGTCAAAATCGAAATCGATTAAGGCAGCAAAAATTCCTGCTTCTGCCAAAAGGTCTTCCTTGCGGATCACACCACTGGCCTGACCGGCAATGGTTGCAACGGGGTCAGGCACTTGCTTCACCCGAAAGGTCATCGCTCCCATGGAGCGCGACTGCCCGCCAATGTTGGCACTCACGGTTACTTTGGTGTTGCGCCCGTTAATATCTTCGGCTGTTGGAAAAACCAAATAGTCTTTTCCATCCCGCTGAATTTTGCCATTGGTAACGGTCACCTGCAAATCTTCCGAAGGAACACCAGGTACAGAAACACTCACCGGGTTGGGCACACCCATGTAAAATACGTTCATTTTAGTGGGCGAAATGGTCACCGAAGGTTCGCTTACAATGTATTCTTCTTCGAAAGGATAAGAATTAAATCCTCCTTCAGGTGTTTTGTATTTGATAATTCCACCCCACTTGTAGGTTCCGGGCGATGTTGCCGGCACTTCGTAAATTCCCTTTCCATCGACAATGTTCAGTGGCTTGTCATTGATTAAGATGATGGGCTGTTGGGTGGTATCTTCGGCAGCCAAAAATACTTCGGCGCGATAAACATCCCCTTCCAACACGTACGATGTCTTGGCAATTACCCGAGCGCCCAGCTTGTTAAATTTGAATGAGCTGGCATCAATCTGGCTGTAGAGATAGGTCAGGATATTGGATTCCGCATTTTGAACATCAATCTGAATTTTCGACAGCAAGGCAATCACGGCAATCAAAGGTTTGTTGTCGAAGTGCTGAATTTCCCAGGTTTTCTTTTCTGCTCCGTCTTTTAAACGAACTTTTGGGTCAGAGGTATCCAGTTCTTGTTCAATCGACTTGCGAATGGGCGAATCTTCTTCAAGAAAGGACAGGAATGCTCCTTTCAACTCGTCGATGTCAGCCTTCAAATCTTCTGCCTTTTTCATTCGAATCATCACTTCGGAGGGCACGTTCAACTCATCATCTTTTTTGATGACAATGGTGTCGCCCTTGGTGTTGACCATGAATGATTTGCTGCTGAGGTTAACCGATCCGCCTTCTTCTGTCAGGTTTGTACCCCCGGAACGCATGATAATTTCCTCTTTCAGATCTGTAATCTTATTGGTCAAACCGTCAGTAAGTGCTTTCACCCGGTCGGCTTTATCTTTCCATTCTTGTACTTTGGCTGGATTTTCTTCATAGGCCTGGGCAAAAGAGGCGTAAAGCTGGCTGTTTTTTGAATCAACACTTTTGAGTGTTTGCATTAAGCTTGAATCCACCACGCGGAAGGCATCTAACACTTCGGATGCAACATTTAGTGCCATCATTGCGAGCAGCACCAAATACATCATGTTGATCATCTTCTGTCGAGGAGTTTCCGGACAATTCTTGGTTCCCATATGCTAATGAGCTTATCGGTTTTTTTATTTATTCTTGTAGTTCATTGCTCCCAGCATATTGCCATAAATTGAATTTAGGGCTTCCAGGTGTTTATTCAGTTCTTCGGCATTGCTCTTGTATTTCTTAATTTCTTCGGTTGATGAGGCAATCATTGCATTCATTTGCGCCATTTCCTTAAAGAAATTTTGAGAGGACTGAAGTTGTTGGTTCGTTTCTTTGAGCTGGCTCTCGTAGCTCGAATTGAGCGACTCAAGATTTTTGTTCAGTTTGGAGAGGTTTTCACCATAGCTGGCCGAGTTTTTACTCAGTTCCGCCATTCCCGTGTCAATTGTTCCGGCCACCTTTTGGTATGATGAGGCCAGTTTGCTGCTGGCTTGCGACATTTGGTTGGTAAACTCTTCGCCGGAAACGGCCAGTTTATCCAGCATCTGGTTGCTGTTTTCCGACAGCTTTTTGGCTGTGGTAGCATACGAATTCACCAGGCCACTAACCGATTCATTGATTTGGTGATTGGCATGGTTGCTAATTTCGGAGAAGGTACTCATCGATTCTGAGGCCGACGTCAGATTTTTAACATACATATCGGTAGCCAGCGTTGCGGTACTGATATCGCTGATACTTGAGGCTGTGTTGCTTAAATCTGTCAGGCCTTTCGTTACTTTGCTGATCAATTCGGGTGAAATATCCGCTTTCTGAAATAAATCGCCGAACCCGTTTTTTGATTCTTCCACATACTGATCTTCCTCCAGCACATAATCTTCTTTCAACTGCGGATAGACCTTCTCCCAATGAGGCATTTCCATGGGGGGTTCGAAAGCCGAAATCAGGAAGATGAATGCTTCGGTGGTTAAACCAATAATCAGGATCGGTCCGGAATAGGGCCAATGCTGAAGTTTAAACAATGCACCCAATAAGACGACTGAGGCTCCCAGGTTATAAACATAGCCTGTAAATACTTTCCAACGTTTGCTTTGTATTATTTCACCGATGTTCATTTTTTCAGAATTAAGGTTTGACTAAAATTCATTACCGAAAGAGGATCTAACACAACGAAATCCCACATATGATTTTGCGGTGTCCTGGTATTCGAAACTCCGCGTTGAAACTTGTAAGTATGGAGCAATGTCTTTCCACGAGCCGCCGCGAATCACTTTACGTTTCATCACCGGAGGGTCATTGGGGCGGGCATTGTACTCGAAATTGGGGTTGAAGTCGTTCACATACATGTAGGCTGACTCGTCGTAAGCCGATATGGTCCATTCGGCCACGTTACCTGCCATGTCATAAAGTCCAAATCCATTGGGATCGTAGGTGCCAACTTTCAGGGTAACCAGTCCTTTATCTTCGACATAGTTTCCGCGAAGGGGTTTGAAGTTAGCCAAAAACCGACCATCGTCGTCGCGGGTGTAATAACCACCCCACGGATACATTGAAATATCTTTGTCGCCTCGTGCAGCATATTCCCACTCAACCTCGGTCGGCAACCGGTAATCCTGAATTTCAGGTTCACCATGGCTGTTCAGATAGTCATTATGCAACTTGGTTCTCCAATGGCAAAAGGCTTTGGCTTGCTGCCAGGTCACCCCAACAACAGGATAATCGTCAAACCCGGGATGCCAAAAATATTTGGTTGTCCAGGGCTCATTGTACGCGTAGGTGTAATCACGAATCCACACCAAGGTATCGGGATAAACAGGGGCTGTTTCGCCAAAAATAAAGGAAGACCGGTTTTCAATGGGCCGTTCTTCTCCATTTTGGTCAATCACGGTGCCTTCGTAGCTTTCGGTTTCATAGTTGTACCGGTTAGCTCCTTTGGCGGCTTGCTGATAGTCAATCCAATAGTAGGTGTAAAAAAGCTTTCTCGAGTCGATTTCCTTTTTTCCAAAGAAACGCTCGTTGCTCGGAATGTACATCGGTTCCAAAGCATCCATGTAGTCGGGATCATCCCACTCCAGGCGTTCATCCCAGTTGATTCTCGGTGGATCGATGATGTTGCCGTCGCGATCTTCGCTAATCATGAATTCCGGGTATTGTTCGCCAACCAACGTTCGGGCGATGGAATCGCGAACCCAGTTGACAAACTGCCGGTACTCATTGTTGGTGATTTCCGTGTCATCCATCCAAAAAGCATCAACCGACACCGTTTTGGTTGGTGTTGATGACCAGGTTGGATCTTGATCGTTCGGACCAATATTCACGCTTCCGCGATGCACAAAGGTCATCCCATACGGGGCGGGCTCAAACCACTTGCCCCTTCCCTGAACACCGGTAAGCTCTCCATTGCCGGATTTACCGCAACTGGACAAGGCCAGAATTGTTGCGAGAATTAAACCTGAAGAAAATATTTTTTTCATAGCTCCGCGTATTGCTTTCATAAGTTTAGCTTACAAAAATCTGATACTTTTATATTTCTTTAATCTGCTCTTCCCAAAATCAACGGCATAACGCAGGAATATCTCCTGTGTTCCGTATCCATATCTCCCCATAGCAGAGGTTGTGATATCATAGGCCAGGCCCACATTCAGGCCATTGCGCATTTCAACACTCATTAAAATAGCGATAGCATCATCAATCCGATAACTCAGACCACCCGAAAACCTTTCGTTATAAACCAGGTTTACCGTAAAATCGACCTGCGTACTGGCCAGATCTGATTTGGCAAAAATCGCCGGTCGCAACTCAAATAACGGGTTGGAGAGGCTAATATTGTACCCTCCAGACAAATAGTAACTTCTAATCAATGGAAAATATTCACCGCCATCCCCGTAAGTAATCTCCCCCTGGTTGATATGAGTAACAGAAATTGCCGCAAAATAATCATTTGATTTCAAATACAAGCCCAATCCGGCATCAAAAGTGAGCTGACTCACTTCATTTTGTGGAATCCAACGGTCGCCACTGCCGTTGCCCGTGATACCGTCCTGCCCAACGGTGATCCATTCGCCGTTGATTGCTTTATTGAATAAGCCAAAAGAAGAACCAATACCGAGGTCGCCGATACTGGTTGTTGTATGGTAAGCGTAGTTTAGGTTCACCAAAGTATTTTTGGAGAACCCCAACTCATCGCTGATGATATTTAATCCCACCCCACTTGTTCCGCCAAATATGTTCGCAGTAGTCTCCACGCTAAATAACAATGTTTTGGGGGCTCCGTCAAAGCCACTCCATTGATATCTGTTCAATATTAATCCAGTTATTGCATCATTACTTCCAGCAAAACCCGGGTTCACAATCAACATCGCTTCCCGATTGAAACTGAACTGGGGGTCTTGCTGCCCATATGCGGCTAAGTTAACGAATATTGATAAAAATAAAAAGTAAAATATTTTTTTCATAAATTGGCTGTTACTGCCCGGTTTATGTGCCAAAGTAAGTGAAAATAATAATTCCTCCTTGTCTTTTCATTCAACGCTTTATCATGTTTTTCAACGAATTCCGTTGCTTTTTATTTTGCCAGCCGGTTTAGTTTGCGAATATTGCGCCACCAGCGATCCGGAATTTCATTTTGTGCAGCCAGGCGATAATCTTCCTCTGTGCACGAAATAATTTGCTCCCGGGTGTCATCTTCATCGGTAATTTTCATCCACCAACGGCCGGTCTTCTGACTTTGATAAAAAGTTAGCGGCAAGTCAATATCGTCAATTTCAAGTAAAAACTCGTTAAAGTTTTCTTTGTCGCCGCTGGGTGTTTCCGCTTTCTTGTGATAAAATCCCTCTAAAAAATGCCAGATCACCTGCGCCATCAACTTACTGCTCAGATCATCATGATCCAACCGGGGAATCAGGTTGAAAAAACCCGCCACCTTGAGCTGATCAGCCATGCCGGCATAGTGGCCAATCTGGCAAGCCTCTTCGGCGTATAAGCCGTTGGGTGATCCGAAATACTGGGCCGGAGCCTCCAGCAGTCTGATCGCATTGATGTCGAAACTAAGCACATCAGCATCACGCAAATAGGGTTCAATATTAACCATATCGTATCTGATTTCGCCCAGTCGCTTCACCTCAGCGCCAACCTCATAGACATAATCGAGCTCGAGTCCGTCAACAAAATAGTTTTGGTAGCCTAAAATGGTTTGCGCATAAAGATTCGGCTGCTTCTCAACAATAAAATTCAGATAGTTTTCGGAACTAATGGTCTTTACTCCTTTTTTGAAATCGAACTTTGGATCAACATTGACCAGGTTGAAGGAATTCTCTTCAAACGCTTTCGTAATTCCGAATGTCAAATCCTGGCTACCGCCAAGCAAAACGACTGTTTTGCCCTGTTCAACCAGGCTGCCACAAACATCGCGTACGGCAAAATACGTGTCGTTCACCGTCTTCCCCACTTTGATGTTGCCGATATCAAGGATTTTGAAGCGGGGCGAGATCCGATTCAGGCTGTAAAGATGCTGCCTGATTTTATTGGGTGCCTTGGCACTTCCCCGGGTCACTGCGTTGCGGTCCTCTTCAACACCGACAATGACGATCTCTGCTTTGCAGAGCGGCAGTTTAAGCTGGTTTTTCTCCAGGATTTTCCCCAGGCTGAATTTTGACTGTGCCCAGGGTGCAAGTTTAAACTTCGAAAAATCTATGGGTTTCAAATAGAGCTTTGTATCCATTCGCAAGCGTACTGTAATTATTGTCGTGTTTCGGGTTCGTTATCTCTAAAGTCGGTTCAGTTCCGAACTGCAACGGCAGCACTTTAAAGTTTTGCCCGGATGAAAATAAATAAAAAAGGCAAACATTTTCAGGTTTGCCTTAGGATATTATTTTTTCTTTTTTTGTTTCGGCTTTGGGCCTGCTTCAATAATCTTCATACAGTCTTCGAGTGAAAGTTTTTCGGCCTCGGTTCCTTTAGCGATTCTGTAGTTTTTCTTTTTGTAGGAGATATAGGGTCCCCACCGTCCGTTCAGAATCCGGAGTTCCGGCTCTTCGTCAAAGGTTTTGATCAGGGCCTTGCGATCCTTTTCCCGCTTGGCTTCAATTAGTTCGATGGCACGATCGAGCTCAATGGTGTAGGGATCGTCCACATTTTTTTCGAGCGACACAAATTTATTGTCGTGCCGTACATAGGGCCCAAACCGGCCAATGGCCACGCTCACTTTTTTGTCTTCGTATTCACCCAAATCGCGAGGAAGCTTAAACAAATCCAAGGCGTCTTCCAAGGTAATGGTCTCCAGGTGTTGTCCGCTTCTCAAGCTCGCAAACTGTGGCTTCTCCCCTTCCTCAGTGGTTTCACCCAATTGCGCCAACGGGCCATAACGCCCAATTTTAACCGAGACTGGCTTACCTGTTTTCGGATCGTCTCCTAAAATACGTTCACCATTTGTGCGCTCCGACACTTCCAACGCGTTTTCTACATTCTCGTGGAAAGGCTTGTAAAATTCATCAATCACCTCGCTCCAAACGCGGTTCCCATCAGCCACTTCGTCAAACTCAACTTCAACTTTGGCGGTAAAACGGTAGTCCATGATTTTATCAAAGTACTTGATTAAAAAGTCATTCACCACCATGCCGATGTCTGTTGGGAAAAGCTTGGAACGCTCGGCTCCTGTAATTTCAGTTTTTACCGCTTCCTTCAATTGATTATCCACCAGGCTCATGTGAACAAACTGACGCTCCACACCCGGGCGATCTTCCTTCACCACATAACCCCGGTTTTGCACGGTGGTAATTGTTGGCGCGTAGGTTGATGGTCGTCCGATGCCTTGCTCCTCCAGTTTTTTAACCAAACTGGCTTCGGTGTATCGTGGCGGGCGTTGGGTAAATCGTTCGGTGGCCTCAACCAGCTCGGCACGTAAGGCTTGCTTTTCTTTTACCGGAGGAAGCAAGCTGGCGTTTTCGTCAGATTCGTCTTCGTTGTCGGTCGATTCCATATAAACCCGCAGGAAACCATCGAATTTGATGACCTCGCCAGTTGCCTGAAACAGTTCGGGGCTGTTGGAGACCGCAATATTAATGGTGGTGCGCTCCAGTTCGGCATCAGCCATTTGCGAAGCGATGGTCCGTTTCCAAATCAATTCGTACAAGCGCTTTTCCTGGTTCGAGCCACTCACCTCTTCCTGGTCGATATAACTGGGACGTATGGCTTCGTGTGCTTCCTGGGCACCTTTTGATTTGGTTTTGTATTGACGTAGTTTATGGTATTTCTCTCCAAGCGACTCAATAATCTTATTTTTTGCGGTATTGATGGCCAGCGACGACAGGTTGACCGAGTCGGTACGCATGTAGGTAATTTTACCGGCTTCGTACAAGCGCTGGGCGACCGACATGGTTTGCGACACCGAGAATCCAAGCTTGCGGCTGGCTTCCTGCTGCAAAGTTGAGGTGGTAAATGGCGCTGCCGGCGTGCGTTTCGACGGTTTGGTTACAATGTCGGCAATGCTGAATTCGGCGGTTTTGCACTTTTCAAGAAAAGCCTTCGCCTGTTCTTTGGTTTCGAACCGTTTTTTGAGGTCAGCTTTGAGCTCCACCGGATTTCCATTCTTGTCGGGCACCAGAAAAACGGCAGTCACGCGAAAGTTCGACTGGCTTTCGAAGTTCATAATCTCGCGTTCGCGCTCCACAATCAGGCGAACAGCAACCGACTGAACCCGCCCGGCCGACAGCGATGGTTTTACTTTTTTCCAGAGAACCGGCGAGACTTCGAATCCGACGATGCGATCGAGCACCCGACGGGCCTGCTGTGCATTCACCAGGTTTTCATCGATGGGACGCGGGTTCGCAATGGCCTTTAAAATGGCTTCTTTGGTTATTTCGTGAAAGACAATCCGCCGTGTTTTTTCGGGTTTGAGTTTCAGCACTTCTTTTAAATGCCACGCAATGGCTTCTCCTTCACGGTCCTCATCCGATGCGATCCAAACCATTTTGGCTTCCTTCGCATGTTTCTTCAGCTCAGCAACAATTTTCTTTTTGTCGGGTGAGACAATATATTTGGGCTGATAATTGTTTTCCATATCAATCCCAAAATCCTTTTTCTCGAGGTCTCGGATATGCCCCATACTGGATGTAACGAAATATTCCTTCCCTAAAAATCGTTCAATTGTTTTTGCTTTGGCCGGCGACTCCACAATGACCAGATTATCGTGCATAAAACCTCCTGTTTTCTAAAAATTTCTGCAAATAAAAGAAAATGCTTGACCATCTTCAAATTTTAGATGAATATTTTTTGTCTCATATTTATTTGATAATGATTATTTTATTGCGCTTCGACTCTCATTGCTAGCTTGCTGGATGAGAAAAATCAGCTCGAAAAATAATCGTTTGGCACAGGCACTTTGTCGGCCTGTGAGTGATGTTAAAAAGGTTTTTTCTCGTCCCAAACTTGTTTTCCAAAGCGAAAAATAATATTATTATTCCTTTCGTTATATTTGCCCAAACTTCTTATCGCAACGCATGGAAAAAGAAAAAAATAAATTCAGAAAATATACAACCCTGTTTTGGTCTCTTTATTTTGTTGGTTTACTGGCTGTCGTTGCCTTCTACTTTTTTATTGCGAAAGGGAAACTGGGCGAAATGCCTACTTTTCGGGAGTTGGAGAATCCGCAAAGTTTGCTGGCATCCGACGTAATTTCGCGCGACCACGTTGTGCTGGGGCGTTATTTCAGAGAAAACCGCAGCTATGTGGACTATGAAAATTTAACGCCTGAGTTAATTCAAGCGCTTGTCGCAACAGAAGATGTTCGATTTTACCGCCACTCCGGAATCGACCTCCAGGGCTTACTCCGTGTGGCCAAGGGGGTTATAACCGGCGACGAAAGTTCCGGCGGAGGTAGCACCATCAGCCAGCAGTTGGCCAAAATGCTTTTCCCCCGCCAGGATTTCGAAAACAAACTTCAGTTGGTGTTTCGCAAGTTTAAGGAATGGGTGATTGCTGTCAAGCTGGAACGGAGCTATACCAAAGAGGAAATCATGACCATGTATTTAAATAAGTATGATTTTCTGAATTTAGCCGTGGGCATTAAATCCGCCTCGCGCATCTATTTCAATGTGGAACCCGACTCGCTGCAATTACACCAGGCAGCCATGTTTGTGGGTATGGCCAAAAACTCGTCGCTGTACAATCCGGTGCGCCGGCCCGAACTAACCAAGCAACGGCGGAATGTGGTGTTGAGCCAAATGAAAAAATACGGCTACATCAACCAGCAAACTTACGATTCGGTGAAGGCGTTGCCCTTGGGTCTCGATTATCAGAAAGAAGATTTTAAGCGGGGACTGGCTCCTTATTTTCGCGAGTATTTGCGAATCACCATGGGCGCATCAAAACCCGATCGTAGCAGGTATGCATCGTGGCAGCAAGTTAAGTTTGAAGAAGATTCGGTCGAATGGGAAACCAACCCACTGTTTGGCTGGTGCAAGAAAAACTTCAAACCCGATGGAACCAACTACGATTTGTATGAGGATGGACTGAAGATTTACACCACCATCGACTCGCGCATGCAAAAGTATGCCGAAGAGGCATTGGAAGACCATTTGAAACTGGATTTGCAACCGGCCTTTGACAAGCACTTGAAACGCTTGAACAACCCGCCCTTTTCGGGTGATATGAGTAACAGTGAAGTGGACGATTTGCTGAACCGTTTTATTCGCCAAAGTGAACGCTACCGGGTTTTACGCCTCGAGGGCAAGAACTTTGATCAGATCAAGCAGATTTTTAAACAGCCCGTGGAGATGGAAGTATTTACCTGGCAAGGCGATCAGGATACCATCATGAGCCCACTCGATTCCATTCGACACTATTTGAGCTTCTTCCGTTCCTCATTTATGTCGATGGATTTGGCCACCGGCCAGGTGCGCGCCTATGTGGGAGGCCCCAACTACAAGCATTTTATGTACGACATGGTGAAAGGCGGAAAACGGCAGGTAGGATCAACCGTCAAGCCTTTTCTGTACACACTGGCCATGCAAAACGGCTTGTCGCCCTGTACCAAAGTGCCCAACGTGCGGCAACAATTTGTGATGCCCGACGGAACCATCTGGGAAGCTAAAAATTCAAGCCGCGAAAGAGAAGGCGAAATGGTCACCCTGAAGTGGGGACTGGCCAACTCGGTGAATCAGATTTCAGCCTGGGTGATGAAACAGTTCAACCCAAAATCGGTGGTAAACGTGATGAATAAGATGGGTGTTTACAGCTGGATTGACCCGGTGCCTTCCATGTTTTTGGGAACCTCGGATATTACCTTGTACGAAATGGTGGGTGCCTACGGAACCTTTGCCAACAAAGGCGTTTATACGCAGCCGATCTTTGTGACTCATATCGAAGACAAGCATGGCAACGTCATTGCCCGCTTCCGGCCCGAGCGCCACGACGCCATTGACGAGCAAACAGCTTACCTGATGGTGAACCTACTGCAGGGTGTGGTCGACAGCGGATCGGGACGACGGGTGCGCTGGCACCCGGTGTACGGGCAGATTGAAGGCCCCATCGCCGGAAAAACCGGAACGACGCAGAACCATTCCGACGGCTGGTTTATGGGAATCACCCCGCAGCTGGTGGGTGGCGTTTGGACCGGCGCCGACCTGCGCAGCATCCATTTCGACGATATTTCAACCGGGCAGGGCGCCAACATGGCACTCCCAATTTGGGGACGCTTCATGAAAAAGGTATATGCCGACGAAACCCTGGAATACGGACCCGATCATGAGTTTGAAAGGCCCATGAATTTCATTATGAATCTGGACTGCGACGAAGAAAACAACCCCCAGCAGAAACCGACCGAATTTGAAGATTTCTTTTAGGCGACACGCAAAAACAAACCGTATGGGATCCGCTGAAACCCGCAGGGTTTTACATTCATCACCCCAAAGAATTTGAGGGTTTAACAGGAGTGTATACCGGGCCAACCGCAAAGCGGATTGAACAACTGATAAGTACTTGCTGCGAGTAAATTCAACCCGCTCCGGGGTTGTTTGTTCTTAACTGTCCGCAGATCCCCGAGCTTCGCACGGGGTGATGAATATTTTACTCCTTCGGCGTTCACATTTCTCCTCAACTGCTTCACGTCTTCGCGATTAAAACCTCTCACCCTCTCACTCTCTCCCATTCTCACCTCAATCCTCCGCCTTGAGGACCTTCAGCAAGGTACGGTTTTCGATCTCCAACTCCCGGATGCGCTCCAGGCATTCGGCATGTTCCGCCGGATCAATGACTACCTTTTTGGG
>Ga0209347_1000279_pt1 | contig 139713 bp, 140 predicted proteins | sample AutmiccommuBRH23_FD_187382 | JGI IMG/M metagenome (GOLD analysis project Ga0209347, IMG submission 187382) | Deep subsurface microbial communities from Mt. Terri, Switzerland - Autotrophic microbial communities BRH/23 (SPAdes) (version 2) | ecosystem: Environmental > Aquatic > Deep subsurface... | reverse complement strand
GTAACCGCCTGAAGCTGCCATTGAACCCATGGAAACAATCAAAGGTTTGGGGTATTTTTCTTTATAACTTATCAGTTTCTGATAAATCTCATCACTTTCATATGCACCGCCGCCAGGCGAATCAACCGTCAGGACAACAGCCTGAATTTCCGGATTAGTAAAGGCATCATCGATTTCCTGTAAAAATGCTTGATGATTATAGGCATTGGTACCGGCTGTCAATGTATCACTTTCGCTCTGAATTGTTCCTTTGACGGTAATCAAAGCAATGGTTTTACCGGCTCCTTCTTGATAAGTCTCGGTACTGAATGATGGTTCAGAAGGAAGCAGGGATCTTTTCAATTTCCCTATGTTTGGTCCTGTTGAAATAACTTCTGTACGTACGTACACCACTAACAAAACAATGATAACAGCTATAGAAATCCAGCGCTTTTTATTCATACTTATAAACCATTCCTTTCGCTGCGCTCAAGGCACAAAACAGCATGAAACCCGTTCTTTTTGAGCCTATTTTATACTGAGCATTACCTTTTTCTTCTGATCTACACTTAATGTCACCTTGAATCAAAATGTTTACCGTTTTGCTCATAAAATGTTTTATCAACTACTTTTTGTGTAAACAGATAAGCTGAGTGTTGTTCCAATTCATCTTTGCATAGAATTCCAAAGCCGGGGTGTTGTTGCGATCAGCTAGTAACTGTAAACGCCTTGCACCTTTTTCAACTGCCCAACCTTCAATCGATATTAACAGGTCCCTACCTATTCCCTGTCCTCGATAATTGTTGCCGATAACCATGTCTTCAATTAAAGCAACTATTCCGCCCTCGGCAGTGGATACCAAAATCTGCGCCGTGCACATTCCTACGATCTTTTGATTTAGTTCCGCTACCATTATGCAGCGGTTAGTTTGGCCATCTAGCATCATTTCGAGTCCACTTCGCTGCTTTGATTCATCGATAGTAAAATCAGTTTCTATAGAAAATAAGACACTTAATAATCCAAGTAAACTGTCAATGTCATTATGTTTAGCCCTTCTAATTGTTTGATTTGAATCTACAACAGCCACTCTCTTACCAACCCCTAACGAATTCGATTTATAATTCTCTCTTAATAATAACGTAAAAGAGCTAAGCAAACCCTATATCCTTTCGAGAATGACACATCTTTCTGTCCAGAGGCCTAGAAAAGACTCACTTATTTACACTCATCGTCCTAATCCAAAATGTTCAAGAATCATTGAATATAGATCAACAATCCGTGGATGCTTCAAATTGACCGTCATCCCAGAAATGATCATGGGCACTGTCGAATCTTCTTGTTCTAGGGAACCGTGGCTTCCTCCGCCCGGGTGAATAGGTGCCCCGACGGCAAAATATTCGTATCCCGATGCGGCCGAAACAATGACACGACTTTCGCTCCGCACTTCAAGTGCTGATATCAGACGATTAAATGCATCTGGAAACTTCCCAAATTCGATGATTTTTTGGTCTACAACCTGGGCATCGACCACGGATAGATCCCCTTCAAAAGACCAAGATTGACCGTAAAGATCTTGATAAGGACCAATTCGCCAAAAGCAAAGCTCTTTTTCCGTTCCGCCTTGTACAACGCAATATCTATTTTCAGAGACTTTCCATGCGATTTGGGCATTGCGAGGATCTTTGGCTAGAATTCCCACCACTTCGGGTAAAATCTCATTCATACGCTGGAGAAGATAAATAAAAGCCATGCGTTCATTCGGACAAATGGCAATCTCCTTGCTATTGTCATCTCCACTTGCTTCTTCTGTAGCTTTTAATCGTTGAAAAGACTTTAACGCATAATCTAAATCGATCAGGTATTCTTTGCCTAACCCAACCGTCGACTGTGCATGGTCTCCGGTAACGATAATGACATTTTCCTCTAAGGCTTTTTCCCACGAACTAAACTCATCAAGGACCAGAGCGATTTGTTGGTCTGCACGTTCGATCGAGGGCCCTGAGCGTAATGGGCCGTACTCGTGTGAATATTTGTCATTATCCGGGAAATAGACCACTGTGAAATCTGGCTGCTTCTTTTCGCGGACCAGCTGAGCAGTTATCATCCCAGAAAAAACATCATTGACTCCGAAACGATGAAAAGGCCCTATGGGATAACTCACAGGCCATCCGTAGAAAGGCGGATGGATGAGTTGACCAAGGGTCAAGTGGGCTGGTCCTGAAACTTGTTCTTGTTTTAAACGAAAACCCGTCGCCAAAGAAAGCAAAAAGGGGATTTTTGCTTTGTAACGGTGTGTAGCCCGATGCATGAAAAAGTTAATGTTACCAGAACTATATCCGCCTGCTTCCAGTTCTTCATACAAAGTCGGCGTTTTTGAATTAAGGTGCTCCTCATTAAGCCTAATTAACAGGTTGCGAAGGACTTGCTGCGGACCAATTTTTAAAACGCTTTGCCAAGTCGCTCCATAATCTACAATCTTCCGTATCTCCTCGTTGTACCAGATAAAACCAGGAACTCTATGTTGATCAGGCCAAGTGCCCGTAATCATGGAACTTGTGGCGACAGGGGTCATGGTAGGAAAAGCGGAGATAACTTGATCAAAGTAAGTTCCGTGTTTTGCGAGAAAGCTCAAAGCAGGGGCATTTCCTTCCGAAAGGATCCTGGCCAAGACCACAGGATGAAGGGAGTCAATGACAAATAGGATTACCTTCTTCACGATCAACCCCCTCTCTGAAAACTAAATCACTTTATTATATCAAACTATCTTATTCAAATCGCCCATTGTTGTCTAATAGCCATAAAGTACATTGAACTTATAACTATTGACATAGTGCTTAAAATAATTGCTTAGCCCAGTCCGCAGCTCGTTCAAGTTCGCCCTCTTTTAGGGGACCTTTTTCCCCGGTTACAAGGAACCCTTCCGGAGGCACAATCAGGGTTCCGCCCTTCTTTCTTAGCTTATTGGCAATGGAATTGGCAGCGTAGCCGCCCACTCTAACGATCGTTCTCAGCGCAGACGATTCGATGTCACTTAAGGATAGCCTCGTATCAAATGTTGCAACCGTGACACCTTTAAGCCTATTCTCAGGTAATTGTTTTATGAATTTAGTAATTGCTTCGGTAGGTCGAAAACCTCGGGTAGGAGATCCAATAACTAACAGTTTTAAGTCGAGTAATTCCCTCGGCGTAACTTTTGTTACCCTGATTGTTTCTCCTTCTTGAGAGCTAAGTATGTTTCCAATGGCATAGGCTATCTGTTCGGTGTTACCGAAGAAGGAATCATAGATTAGCAAGGTCTTCAATCGGATTCACAGCTCCTTTCCACCTTTTTCTATCCCTTCATTATTCGCTCCAATCCAATATATTCCTCTTATTCTGGAAATAATTTCAGTTTTAATAGAATCCTATAATATCTCCGCAAATGACATCCACCAAGTAAACCACTTCTTAAATTCCTATGAATTTCGGTTAATCCAGGTTGTTCTTAAAGAGTTAAGGGTTGTAACAAATGATTTTTTTCAGTTTGTTACAACCCTCTTTTAAGTGAGCCTTTAATCTCTTCAATAGAATTTAACAACGACCTAAAGTTTTCTACTTCCCGGTTTGATCGCAGGGATCCCTTGAGCACAAAGCGGACATTCCTGTGCTTCATAGGCTTGGATTTCTAATTGAATAATCGAACTCTGGGGTAGACCAAAATCTACCGTTCCTCCGGTTCGATCCACCAGCACACCAACCCCAACTGGGATAGCCTCAAATTCTCGGACAACAGAGAGCACCTCACGGACAGATCCACCCGTTGTGATCACGTCTTCAACTACTAAGACACGTTCCCCTGGGGAAAGGGTAAACCCTCTCCGCAAACGCATAATTCCATTTTCCCGTTCTGTAAACAAAGACCGAACTCCCAACGCTTTAGCGACTTCATGAGACACTAAAATCCCACCCGTGGCGGGTCCAATAACGGTTTGGATCTCCAGGTCACGAAATACTGACGCTAAACCCTCGGCTAAAATAGCTGCCCGCTCCGGATATTGCAGAACTTGAGCACACTGCATGTACTGAGCGCTGTGCTTTCCTGAAGTTAAGAGAAAATGTCCTTCCAATAAGGCTGAGCTTTTTCTAAATATGTCCAGGTATTGATCAGCACTTAAGGGTGCCTTACCTAGTTTAAATTCTGCATTTGATTCGTTTTTCATGTTTAGTATCTCTCTCCTTTTCCTACAGTACCCAAAGTCGTTCTAAGGCTTGACGAGGGTCCTCAGCCCGGGTAATTGGTCTTCCGACCACTAGATACGAACTTCCCGCTGCCAAGGCTTCAACCGGGGTCAAAACCCTCATCTGGTCCTGGGCTTCACTCCAGGCCGGACGTATTCCTGGTGTTACAATCAGAAACTCCGGGTTGGTATTCTGCCTTATCTCTCTCGCCTCCATAGCAGAAGCGACAACTCCATCGAGTCCTGCTTTGGTTGCTAATTTTGCGAGGGATACGACATGCTCTTTAAGATTTCGTTGCATTCCCATCTCTTCACTGAATTGAGTTTCTGAGATACTCGTCAGGACTGTAACCCCAATCACTTTAGGAACACGCTCCAGCTTACTTCCTTCTTCTCGTACTGCGTAAGCAGCCCTAGCCATCATATCATACCCGCCACTGCAGTGGACATTGATCATGTCCACACCGCACTGAACAAATCCGCGAATCGCCCGTTCCACTGTGTTCGGAATGTCATGGAGTTTGAGGTCTAAAAAGATAGGAAATCCCATAGCCTTAAGTTCCCCAATCATCGCCGGACCGGTGTAGGAATACAGTTCCAAACCCACTTTAAGCCAACATCCACTGCCTTGGAGTACCCTAGCTAAAGCTAAGGCTTCCTCGCGCCCTGGAACATCAAGAGCCACCATGACCCGATTATTTTTTGTGATATCCAAATGATTACCTCCGTTTCAACCAGCGAAAATTTACCTAATTTCCCAGACCCCTATTTATACGTAAGTGAAGGTAAATTCTTCGTAAACTTCAGGTGGAGTATTATTCTCTGGGCCATGAAGTGTTCCTATGTGGAAGCTAACTTACAAAGACTTATGGGCTAATCCTGTTAATTCTGCCACGGAAGCAAGTCCGTGTTTATCGCAGTAGTCTTGGATTCCCTGGAGGATCTCCAGGGGTGCCTGAGGATTAACGAAATTCCCCGTACCGATACTTACCGCCGTAGCCCCTGCTAGCAGAAATTCTACTGCATCCTGCCACGTAGTGATCCCGCCCATTCCTATGATGGGTAAATCCACGGCTTGGAAGACTTGCCAAACCATACGGACAGCAACCGGACGAATAGCGGGCCCAGAAAGACCTCCAAAGGTATTGGCTAAAATAGGACGTTGTCGATCAAGATCAATAGACATTCCCAACAACGTATTAATTAGGGAAACAGCATCTGCTCCCCCAAGCTGTACCGCTCGGGCCATCCCTACAATATCTGTGACATTAGGTGAAAGTTTAGCGATAATCGGAAGATCAGTTTCTGCTTTTACAGCTGTAATCACTTCTTGAGCGCTCTGCGGATCCGTGCCAAAATGCATTCCGCCATGTTTGACATTGGGACAGGAAATATTGATTTCCAGCGCAGCTAACCCTGAATCCCTTTGCAAGGCCCGCGCCATCTGAGTATAGTCCTCCAGGGAAAAACCAGAGATGTTGGCAATGACCGCTGTCGGCAATTCCCGCACCTTGGGTAAATAGGACTTGAGAAATTCCTCAAGTCCAGGATTTTCAAGCCCGACGGCATTCAATAACCCTGCCGGAGTTTCCGCTAACCGGGGAACGGGATTTCCCAGTCGTGGCAAAGGAGTAATCCCTTTCAAGGTTATTCCTCCCAAAGCTTCGACTGGACAATAGGCTGCGTACTCCTCTCCAAAACCATAAGTCCCTGAACAAGTAAGGATCGGATTCCTTAATAGGATACCCGCCAGCTCAGTCCTTAAATCAACAGGACACATCCCAGACCACCTCCTCGCCCCGAAAAACCGGTCCATCCAGACAAACTTTCCTTTGCATCAAAGTTCCAGCTTCGTCCTTCAGAGTACATACACATCCTAAACAAGCTCCTACAGCACATCCCATGCGTTCTTCCAGCGAAACTTCCACGGGAACCCCAAAGTTCATACATAGTTCCGTCACTGCCTGCATCATCCTGTGAGGACCGCAAGTGGCGACATTTATCTTGCCACTTTTACTCGTATGTAGCTTATATTGCTTCTGCCCCTGCCCAGTTAACTTCGATAATTGCTCCAGTACTTGAACCGTCACGAGCCCTTTTTGACCTAGACTTCCATCCATTGTACTGAGATGTATCGGAAGCCCCAGCGCTTGCCATAAGGATAGTCCCGCACTTTCTAGGAAGGAACGATTATCTCCCCCCCAAAACAAACGCACGGATAGCCCCCGGGCAAGAGCACTTTGAGCTAAAGAATAAAGCGGGAATATCCCAATCCCTCCCGCAATTAACCACAATTCCCCTTCATCCGGTAAGGAAAATCCCTTCCCTAAGGGACCCATAATGCTGAGACGCTCTCCACATCCAGCACGAGCTAAGATTTCAGTTCCTCTACCCACAACTCGATAGAGCAAGGTGATTTCATCGCGCTCAGGAGAAATTTCCGCCAAGCTAATGGGCCGCCGCAATAAAGGATCATATGAAGGAAGTGCTGGATCCTGAACTCTAACGGCTACAAATTGTCCCGCTTGCGCGTTTTTGGCAATGGGCCCCTTCAGAACCAGTCTCCTAAGCTTTTGATCTTCGTCTCCGAAGGGTTCATGAACAACCACTTGTCCTTCCGTAAGCATGGCAACCTCCCCTAATTCGAGGCTCGAGGTTCGAAGTTCGAGACTCGAATAGTTAATAAACACAATCTTGAACTGATATTAAATCTTATCAAACATCGATTTAGGTCTAACTCCTCAGAATAAGTTCATCGCGAACTTATTCTGAGTACGTTCAAATATTTAACTTATAGTGGTACGTTTTGTGGTGAAATTCAATTCCCACCGATTTCGGGCGGTTGGTGGTTGTAACTCGAGTTTTTAACCTCGCGCCTCATGCTCGTGTCTGGTGTTTCTCGCTTCTTAACTCGTGCTTTGTACCTCCGTTGTTCGAAGTTCGTGCTTCGTGCCATGTCCTTCGTTCGAACCACGAACATCGAACCTCGAACATCGCTTATAGCGGCAAGAGACCTGGTGAAATACTTTCCAGCACCTGAAGTAACGCGGCCGCAGTGTCTAAACTCGTAAAGCAGGGAATCCCATGTTCTACTGCCGCTCTTCGAATCGCAAAGCCATCACTTTCTTGAACCCGGCCATGGGTCGTAGTATTAATGACATATTGAATTTTTTGCCTCCGAATTCCGTCGATAATTTCGTTTGAGCCGTCATGTAGCTTCGCCACCTGTTCCACTCTTAACCCTTTACTCTGCAGATAGTGGGTGGTCCCTTTGGTGGCCATAATTCTAAAGCCAAGTTCTGCAAACCTGCGAGCAAGGTCGACCCCTTCCTCTTTATCGCGATCTGCTAGAGTCATAAACACTGAACCATAGGTTGTAAAGGATAAACCGGCTCCCAAAAGCGCTTTATAGAGGGCCTTTTCGTAAGTCCTATCCATTCCCATTACTTCACCCGTGGATTTCATCTCCGGTCCTAAAGACGGTTCGACCCTTTGCAGTTTTGAGAAGGAGAAGACAGGAGCCTTAACAGCAACCCGATCTCCCGTTGGCCAGAGACCGCGCGGAATCGCGATTTCGTCCCATTTCCTGCCTAAAATCACTTGAGTCGCCCAGTCAATGATCGGAACCCCGGTGATTTTGCTAAGAAAAGGCACAGTTCGGCTGGATCGTGGATTGACTTCGAGTACAAAGAGTTCTTTCTTATAAATTACATATTGAATGTTAAGTAACCCTTTAACCTTCAACGATCGAGCCAGTGATTCAGTTAAAGCGATGATACGCTCTTGCATATTCAAGTCGATAGTTTGAGGCGGATAAACCGCGATGGAATCTCCAGAATGAACCCCTGCCCGTTCTAAATGTTCCATGATCCCCGGGATAAAGACGTTCTCTCCATCCGAGATTGCATCGACTTCCACCTCTTTACCGAGCAGATATTGATCCATCCAGATCTCCTGCTCCGCTGAGGCAGATAAGGCACGCCTGACAACGGCCTCTAATTCCTTCTCTTCATAAACGATATCCATCGCTCTTCCACCGAGGACATAAGAAGGACGGACCACCAAGGGAAATCCTATTTTCTGAGCCACGCGCTGCACTTGCTCCATGTTCGTGGCCCCGCCTCCGCGAGGTCTTTTTGCCCCTAGTTCCTGCAGAACACGGTCAAAGGTTCCCCGCTCTTCTGCCCGGTCAATGTCTTCTACAGCCGTTCCTATGATAGGATAGCCGCGTCGTGCTAGCCCACTGGCCAAACCAATCGCCGTCTGCCCTCCGAACTGGACAATCACTCCATCGGGTTGTTCTTTATCTAGGATAGCTGAGACATCCTCCAAGGTCAAAGGCTCAAAGTAAAGACGATCAGCCGTGTCAAAGTCCGTCGAAACTGTCTCAGGATTGTTATTGATAATAATACTTTCATACCCAGCTTTTCGGAGTGCCAAAACCGCGTGTACTGAGCAATAATCAAATTCAATCCCCTGTCCGATTCGAATCGGGCCAGATCCTAAAACAACGACTTTGGGCTGCTTGTGAACCTCCCCTTCATCTTCAACATCATAACTTGAATAGAAATAGGGGGTCGTGGCTTCAAACTCTCCTGCACAAGTATCCACCATCTTGAAAACGGCTCGAATACGATGCTCTTGCCTAAACTGCTGAACCTCATCCTCCGAACCCTTCCAGAATGTCGCAATTTCTTGATCTGCAAAACCGAGCCGTTTAGCACTAAGCAGCGCGTCTTTATCCCAGGGTGCTTGTTCTAGTAAAGGTATGTTATCCACTAAACGCTTAATTATCAGTAAGAAATAGCGATTCCAGCCTGTTTCCTCAGCCAGCCAATCCACCGACCAACCGCGTCTCAGCCCTTCTGCCAAAACAAACAACATTCGATCATCCGGTTGTTGACAAAGAGTTTTAAGTTCAGCGTCAGCAAGCCCCCCAAGTTCCAATAACCGAACCCCATAAACTTTAATATCCAAAGAGCGGATCGCTTTGAGCAGGGCGGTTTCTAAGTTTCGACCAATCCCCATCACTTCTCCGGTTGCCTTCATCTGAGTACCTAAACGTCGGTCCGCTTCACTGAATTTATCAAAGGGCCAGCGTGGAATTTTAACCACTACATAATCTAAGGCCGGCTCAAAGCAAGCCGAGGTTTTCCCTGTCACCGCATTTTTTAGTTCGGTTAGTGTATACCCTAACGCTATTTTAGCCGCGACCTTAGCTATCGGATATCCGGTCGCTTTAGAAGCGAGGGCACTAGAACGACTTAAACGAGGGTTAACCTCGATAACCACGTACTCCATGCAAGAAGGGTGCAGAGCAAACTGGACATTACATCCCCCTTCAATACCTAGACCGTTGACAATTCGTCGTGATGCGCTACGGAGAATTTGAACTTCCCGATCCGTCAAGGTTTGACAAGGAGCGACGACAATACTATCCCCAGTATGCACTCCTACAGGGTCCATATTTTCCATATGGCAAATCGTGATACAGTTTCCAGCTCCATCTCGGAGAACTTCAAATTCAACTTCCTTCCAGCCGGCGACACTTCGTTCCACGAGGATCTGCCCAATCAGACTAGCTTGCAGACCACTTTCGGCGATCTGTTTTAGTTCCTCTGAATTCTGGACAATCCCGCCTCCAGTACCCCCCAAAGTAAAGGCTGGACGCACAATCAAGGGATATCCTGTCTCTGTCGCAAAAGCGAGTGCTTCTTCAACTTGAGACACAATTTTACTCTCTGGTATAGGTTCTTTAAGTTCTTGCATCAAAGCTCGAAAGCTTTCCCGATCTTCTGCTTGATCAATACTTTGCAGGGAGGTTCCCATCAAAGTAACCCCACAGCGATCTAAAACTCCTCGTTTAGCAAGTTGATAGGCTAAATTCAGGCCAGTCTGCCCACCCATAGTAGGGATTAATCCATCCGGTCTTTCCCGCTCAATAATCCGTTCCACGGATTCGACAGTTAATGGTTCAATATAGACACGGTCCGCTGTTTCCCGATCCGTCATGATCGTTGCTGGGTTGGAATTCACGAGAATGACTTCGACGCCTTCCTCACGCAAAGCCCGACAAGCTTGCGTACCGGCATAGTCAAACTCTGCAGCCTGCCCAATTACTATAGGGCCTGATCCGATCACCAGAACCCTTTTCCACTCTTTTTTGGGCATCGTTATTTCCTCCCCTTTCTGATTGAGCTTTTCTCGACGATTTCCTTAAACCGATCAAAGATTACTGCGTTCTCTTCCGGTCCTGGAGCCCCTTCAGGATGAAATTGTACGGACAGGACAGGGTAACTCTGATGTTCCATGCCTTCGACGGTACCATCATTGAGATTCAGCAACGTCACTTCGAAACCCGAGCCTGCTAGTGAAGCCTCCTGCACAGCGTAACCATGGTTTTGGGAGGTCATAGTTGCTTTTCCAGAACGCGTATCAATGACGGGATGGTTTCCCCCACGATGCCCGTAAGGGAGTTTATAGGTTTCCCCACCCGCGGCCAAGGCTAAAAGTTGATGCCCTAAGCAAATGCCCAAGACTGGCAACTTGTCATATAATCTTCGCACTGTGGCAACTTCTTCTGGCAACTCTTCAGGATCTCCAGGACCATTGCTCAACACCAATCCGCGAGGATGATGACTGAGAATTTCCTCCGCCGTGGACCTGGCTGGAAAAACCATGATTCTAAACCCTCGCTTTTGAAGGTGACGGATAATATTTCGCTTAACTCCGAAGTCAAGCACCGCGAGTAATGGACCTGATCCTGGAATTTCGTAGGCCTCCTTAACCGTTGACCGATAAACCCAGTGCTCACGTTTCCCCGCAGCCTCATTCTGACCCTGATAATTCGTCCAGAACTCCAATCCCGCCTCCCGAGTTTCCACTAATACACCCGGTAAGGTCCCAAATTGACGCAGATACCTTGTCAAAGCCCTTGTATCTACGCCTTTCAATCCCTGAACACCTTGCTGTAGACAATAGTCCTCCAGAGACCCTTCGCCATGTAAACTTCCCTCTCCCTGGGAAAGTTCTCGTAGAATGAGTCCCTGAAGACGAGTTTTATCCGCTTCATTTTCTTCATGGTGCCAGCCATAATTTCCGATTTGCGGTTGAGTAAGGACGAGAATCTGCCCCGCATAGGACAAATCCGTGACCATTTCTTGATAGCCACTCATCGACGTATTGAAAACTACTTCCTGTTCTGTCACTGAGTTCGAACGCTTCAACCACGCCCCAAATGCTTCCCCCTCAAAGGTCGTCCCATCCTGAAAAACGAGATAAGCCATCTCAAACACTCCTCTCTAACCGCGCTTTCTTTGGTTTATATACCTGTTTTCAAAGTTTCCCAATTCATAGTACCGTTCTATCTCTCTGCACAAGCCGACCTTCCACCCACACCATCACTGGTAAACCCTGGAGAGTTTTTCCTAGAAAAGGTGTATTTCTTGCTTTGGAAACCAGCGTAGCGGGCTCAATCATTTCTGCGAAATCTGGATCAAAGAGCACCATATCTGCCGAAGTGCCAGGTTTTAACGACCCCCCACGCAAGTTGAAACGCTTTGCCGGAGTGTAGCTCCAAGCCTCGATCACTCGCTCAAAACTCAGCCGTCCTGGCAGCACTAAATGTTGCCAAACCGCACTCAGCGCGGTCTCCAGACTGGCAATTCCAAACGGAGCCTCAGCAAAGGGACGTGCTTTTTCCGCCTGAGTGTGTGGCGCGTGGTCGGTGGCGATCATATCTATGGTTCCGTCGCGAAGTCCCTCGATTAGGGCCTCTCTGTCTGCTGCTGAGCCTAGCGGAGGATTTACTTTAAGTACTGTATCCGTTATGGTAATATCTTGATCACAAAAGATCAGATGATGAGGGTTCACTTCTGCAGTTACATCCACACCCTTCGCTTTAGCCCGACGAATCAGCTCAACGCTCTCTGTCGTAGAAATATGAGCAAGATGAAGTTTTCCCCCAGTCTCTTCCGCTAACAGCAGATCTCTTGCCACAATCACGCTTTCTGCAATGGCTGGAATCCCCCTTAATCCCATCCTCGTTGAAGCGACACCTCGACGCATTAAGCCTTCTCCAGCCAATTCTTTATCTTCGCAATGACTAATAATGGGGAGACCTGTGAGTTTGGCATATTCTAGCGCTAACCGCATCATTTCGGCATTTTGAATATTTTTACCATCATCGGAAAAAGCGGCAACTCCGCCCTCTTTCATATCCGCCATTTCCACCAGTTCAAGCCCTTGCATACCTTTCGTCACTGTCCCAATCGGATACACCTGAGCATAGCCTGCACGCTCCCCCTGCCTGCGTACAAATTCTACTAAGGCTCGATTATCAATCACGGGTAGAGTATTAGCCATAGCCATAATTGCGGTAAACCCTCCCCGCACTGCAGCCCGTGAACCGCTCAAAATATCCTCTTTATCTTCTTGCCCTGGTTCACGCAAGTGCGTATGAACATCAATCAGCCCCGGGAAAAGAAACTTTCCTGTTCCGTTAATAGTCTCCACAGGTTCCCCTTGAGCTTCAGCTAAAACCTCTTCCTCGGTCATGGAGGTGGAAATTTCTAAGACTTGCCCGCCCTGAACGAGAACATCTTGGGGGGATGATAGTTTTTGACTTGGGTCAATAACCTGGATATTTTTAAGCCACCACATTACTAGAACCTCCTATCAGTAAATAAATCAAAGCCATGCGAATGGCCACCCCGTTTGTAACTTGACGCTCAATCAAAGCGTCTACACCGTCTGCCACATCATCCGATATTTCTACGCCCCGATTCATAGGTCCAGGGTGTAGCACAATACTTTGCTTTCCTGTTTTCTTCAGGCGATCTACCGTCAGACCATAGAGATGACTATACTCACGTAAGCTTGGAAACAGACCGCTTTTCTGGCGTTCGAGTTGGAGACGAAGTGCCATCACAATATCCGCCCCAGGCAAAGAGCCATCTAGGTCATGGCTAAGCTTAACTCCTCCAAGTCCTTCCATTTCAATGGGAACCAAGGTGGGTGGACCTACAAAGGTTACATCAACACCCATTTTCTGAAGACACCAGGCATTACTCCGCGCTACCCTAGAATGCAAAACATCTCCAACGATGACAACTTTTTTGCCTTCTAATTCTCCTAAACGCTCTTGCATTGTGAAAACATCTAGCAAGGCTTGAGTTGGATGCTCATGCTGACCATCTCCGGCATTAATAACTCCAGCCTGAAGAATATCCGCTAAGAAATTTGCCGAACCGGAACTCGGGTGACGAATAATCACCAGATCCGCTCGCATAGCCTGAATTGTCTTAGCTGTATCGAACAAGCTTTCCCCTTTGCTCACACTACTCTGAGCAACTGCAATACTAGTGGTATCAGCTCCCAAAACCTTGCCGGCCATTTCGAAGGAGGTTCGTGTACGTGTACTTGCCTCGTAAAAGAGATTGACCACAGATTTACCCTTCAAAGTAGGTAATTTTTTAATCGGACGCATTAAAATTTCTTTCATCACTTTCGCAGTATGCAAAATATGACGGATTTCCTCAACACTCATATCCTCTATCGCGAGAACATCCTTACGCAGCCATTTCATTAGAAACCTCCTAAAATTTTTTGCCTGCAAGAAGGGGACGGTTCTTGCCATGCACTCTTGATTTAAACTTGACTTACATTCCTGACTTTGCCTTACTAATATCTAGAATCACTCCAAGAGTGAACTCGTTCAACTAAAGTTGAACATCGAGACTTCGGTGGGGGACTCTACCCCCACCGAAGCAGAGCCGGGGGTACCACTCCCACTTGTAGAAGTGGGAGTCTTACGATTTGGATCAAGCTCTGCTTTTTTCCTTGAAGTTCTCCATTTTAGTAGAGTGTAGTTCCTAGTAGTATTCTTTGAAGATACTTGTCCTAGTAACCGCCAAAAATCGTCTTTTTATCCCCGAACAATAATAAAATCCTCTTCCCAAAGGGAGAGGATTAAAATAGGCACAGCCTAGTTCCACTCGCCCCTTGGTTATCTCTCTGGATAACATTTAAAGGGTAAAGTCTCAATAACTTTTATATATCATCTCGCTCCAACAAAAGAACGTCTTCGTCCCCATCCACTTCCTGCAAACGTACCGCTACGATTTCACGCCGGGAGGTGGGTAAATTCTTGCCAACATAATCTGCCCGAATAGGCAACTCTCGATGTCCACGATCCACCAGTACCGCCAGCTGGATTCGTTCTGGCCTTCCCAAATCCATTGTCGCATCTAAAGCAGCTCGAGCCGTTCGACCAGTGTAGAGCACATCATCAATCAAAATAACACTTTTTCCTTCAATGCTCACCGGGACATCTGTTTCATGAACGACTGGATGAACATCTATGGTACTCAGGTCATCTCTATACAATGTAATATCTAAAATCCCGAGTGGAACCTTTACTCCCTCGAACTCCTCAATGTATTGTTGAATCCGTTCAGCTAAAGGCACTCCTCGGCGACGAATCCCTACTAAGATTAGTTTTTCAGTTCCTTTATTTTTTTCAACAATTTCGTGTGCGATGCGAGTTACCGCTCGACGAATCCCATCAGCATCTAAGATTTTACTTTTAATTGTGCCTACTTCCACAGCTCACTAACTCCTTTCGCTCAAGTGCTTATCCTTAGCTCGGAAATTTGTATAAATAAGTATAAAAAAAACCGTCTGAAAAGCAGACAGTCCTCCGACACTTCCGTCTGCCTTCCCAAGCCTCTCAGGACTTCATTAAAGGCCATATCACTTGTCACTTAGTGTACTAAAAGATCGTCCAAAAGTCAATGTGTGCGCAATTTTTTAACAAGTGCTGCAAACACTTTAGGCAAAGGAGCATCGAACTTCATCCACGTCCCACTACGCGGATGTTCAAATCCCAAATGCGTGGCATGTAGCATTTGTCCTTGAAGGCCATAAGGATTTCGCTTTGATCCATACACCGGATCACCAAGAACCGGATGCTTAACATAGAGCATATGAACACGAATTTGATGAGTTCGACCAGTCTCTAAACGTACTTCAAGGAATGAGACTTCGCTAAAACGATCTAATACGGTATAGTGTGTCACTGCCGGTTTCGAATGCTGCATCACTACAGCCATTCGCTTGCGGTTCGATGGGTCACGACCAATTGGCGCATCGACTGTGCCAGAAGGTTCTGACACCACCCCATGAACTAACGCTAAATATTTTCTCTCCATCGTGTGCGCTTTCAGTTGAGCGGCAAGTCCTACATGGGCAATATCATTCTTAGCCACCACTAAAATTCCGGAAGTATCTTTATCAATGCGATGAACAATCCCTGGCCTTAATACCCCATTAATTCCAGAAAGATTGTGACAGTGATATAACAAAGCATTCACCATTGTACCTGTCCAGGCCCCTGGAGCAGGATGAACTACCATCCCTTGAGGCTTATTAACGACTAGAATATCCTCATCCTCATATAGAATCTCCAGTGGAATATTTTCCGGTTCGGCTGTAGATTCCCTTAGTGTAGGGATAGTTACTTCAATCAGATCCCCCAGACGCACCTTATAATTCGCTTTTTTGGGCAAGCCATTTACTCTGACGCACTCTTGAGCAATGATTCCTTGAACGAAAGATCTGCTTTTACCCAAAGCATCCGTCATTCCGACATCTAAGCGAATTCCTTCAGGAAGACTATAGGTTTCTATTTCAGTAAAATGATTAGAATCAAACACTAAATTTTCTTCGTTTAACGCCTGATCGTCTAATTCGAAATCCTCTAACATGACTTCACTCGAAACTTTTTCCATCTCAAAACCGCCAATACTTCATTCTTATTTCTCAGTTATAGACTAACCATTAGGTTGATCTTTGAATTCGCCTTTTGACTCACCTTTAGGTTCATCTTTGGATTTTTCTTCTTGATATACAGCCAGCATCAGTAACCCCGCCCCTACTACAATCATGCTATCTGCAAAATTAAAGACATAGGGCCAAATCTGAAAATCAAGATAATCCACCACACGTCCAATAATAAGTCTGTCGTATAGGTTCCCCAGTGCTCCGCCTCCGATCATTCCTAAAGCCAAGCGTGTGATCGTTTCGTCACGAGAAATTCGATACTGTCCATATATCACTCCGCCCACCACTAAAAACGCGGTAACAACAAAAATCCAAGTTTGGCCGGCCATCAGGCCAAACGCCGCGCCTGGATTGAGGACATATGTCAAATGAAATACTTTCGGGATAACGATCAGCGTCTCGCCAGGAATAAAGTTTGTTTGAACCAGAACTTTAACTAAACGATCAATACCCCATACCCCGATCATTGCAAGCCAAACCAACAACCGACTACCCCCTACTAAATCTTTCCCTCATCTTAACACAGGGCTAGAGTCGGGGCAAACTATTGTAGGGAGGAAGTGTCTTAGCCCGTTCGCACTCGTTCCATTGCTATTCGCTTGAAGATATGGCTAAAACTCAAAACCTCTGGGCTTTCTGCATGTGAACCGTTGAGTTTCTTAACGCCATCTCCTCTGCGCTCATTGACGCAATTCCTCTCACATGCTCTCTAAGCTAAGAAACTTCCTCTGGGCTTGGGTCGACAGGGGTAGAACGGATAGTTAGAAGGGCGTTGGAGTCTGTTATGACTGTTGTGTTTTTGACGCAATGTACTTTTATTGTTTTATTTACGTCCTGCCATGCTCCTTGCTATAGTGGATCATATTGTCCGGTTCCCTCTGGGTTTCGATTGTTTCTATAGATTGGACCGCCCCTATCACCTCATCCGAATCTTCATAGAGGTCATTAGGGTCTGAGACATCCCGATTTGTACCTAAATCTTGAAGGGAATCTGCAGTACCGTAGCGAGCCACAGCCTGCCAGGAGTCCTCACCATCAAACTCTACGCGATCTGTGCCATCGTTAAAGGTTCTAGAAAAGGGTCGATTCAAAATCTCATTCTCGACAGGGTCACGATGTAAGGAATGTTGCTCTTCCTTCTCTTCCTCACGACTACATTCTGCACATACCGTAGTATAAGGTAGGGCCTCCAGTCGTTCAAAAGGGATTTCGTGACTGCAATGTTCACACTTTCCATACTCTCCTTTTTCAAATCGCTCCAAAGCAGCATCAATCGCTTCAATTTTGTGGAGAAGTCGATCATGTTGAGCGACATCCCGAGATCGTTCATAAACTTCTGTACCAACATCAGCAGGGTGATTATCTATTAGCGACAATTCCCCCAAAGACTCTCTCATGTCTACGGTTAAAAGTTCTGCTGCGGTCTCCATTGATTCCTTTTTCTCTTTGCGGAGTGTTTCAATCAATTTACTATAATATGTATTATCCTTCTTCAAATTCTAGCCCCCTATCGTTTCTATGGCTGATTTACATATTTACTTAATTCTGCAATAAACCCTCCAATGACCGGCAAATTAAGGACAACGATGCGTTTTAACAAGAAGTAAGCAAATCCGGCTAGGACTCCCGCTCCCAAAGCTGTACCCAGTCCACGTATAAGACCGATCAAGAAATTAAACCATAGAAGACGCCCTGGACGATTTAGATAAGCAATATATTCGGCCAGTCTCATCTTTTCTAGAGTCTCTGCCAACAAGATAACTTGCTTTCTTAAACCAGCTAACTCTTGTTCAGTAACAGGATCGATTACTTCTTTCTTAGCAGCGAGCAACACGCTCGATTTTGTTTCATTGTCCGAATCGCCCACACTACCACCTCACTAAAGCCTATAGTTAGTCTTCCCACGTCTAGCAAAATTACTACTGAACTCAAACATTAGCTTAAACAAAAAAACCAGAAACTAGTTCTGGTTTTTGGTACTCTCAAAAAAACTCCTACATTAAATTCTAATCTATTCAACCACTAAATGCTACCCCTACTTCGAATAAATTTCCAGTTCCTGGCCATTGACCAAGCCAAAGGCATTGCCTTCATCCGTATCCAAATGTAAATCCAAAGCGTAGTCAGGGCTAACTCGGACAAGTACCCGTTCTAAAATTCCGCCTCTTGGACCAGGAATGGCGACACTTACATGATCCCCATCTTTTACTGAATACTTTGTGGCATCTTCAGGAGTCATGTGGATATGACGAGCAGCAATAATCACACCTTGATCCAAGTGAATACGGCCCTTTGGGCCTTCGACTTCAATACCTGGGGTTCCTTCAAGTTTTCCTGAATCCCGGACTGGAGGTTTAACCCCTATTTTAAACCTATCTGTCTCAGTGAGCTCTACTTGAGATACTTTCCTTGCAGGTCCCAAAACACGGACTCCGGTGATCGACCCTTTTGGTCCGATCAGAGTTATCGTCTCTTCGCAGGCAAACTGACCAGGTTGGCTTAGGTCTTTTGTTTTAGTCAAAGTATACCCCGCTCCAAAAAGAGCTTCAATATGTTCTTCGGACAAATGTATATGTCGATTAGAAATGCCTACAGGTGCTTTAAAAATTCCCATAGAGTTCATACAACCTCCCTATAAAATAGTATACCCTTTCAAACTGTGCCTAAAATATTGTTCAAGCTTAAACCATTCTATTTCAGCTATTATACTCTATTTTAAACAAAAACGACATAACTGTATCAAAATTTTGTCGAATAAACCAATATTTTAAATATTCTGCAGGGTATACACACTTAGTTCTATGTTTATTTCAAAGTCTTAACATCCTTATCTTGAATTTTATTATACACTCATGATATGACTGTGGTTCGAAAAATTTACGAAAATAAAAATCCCGCAAATTACTTACGGGATATAGAAACTACGTTAACCACACTATTTCACCATCTTGAAACACTGGCACAATCGGCAAAATATTAGGTGTAGAACAATAAACTAAATCTCGTTCAAAACCTAAGGAAATGAGCTTTTTTCCGTGCACCGAGCTACGGATCTTGTCAGTAAGATGATCCTCTGAACATTGATATAACATACGCGCCGCTTCACCCAAATCATTGAGAATTACATTTGATCCCAAGGCATCAATGAACATTCCCGCACAAAGTATGTCCGGAAGATCAAACCGTTCTTCCGTACCTGCACAAATCACAACAATCCCTTGAAGTTTATCATTTCTTTCAAATTCCCGTAAAATCGCCAAAACTATACTCTGCATATTTACAAAAGAAGCCATCCAGATCATGGGCGCAGCGATTGAATCTCGTATTGCACGAGTACCGTTCGTGGTTGTCATTATGACTCTTCTGCCCCCCACTTTTTCCGGAACATAGTCAAAGGGTGAATTACCTAGATCAAACCCTTCAATAATCAGCGAATCACGTTCCCCTCCCAATAATGATCCGGGGAGTGTTAAGCGTTTTTCCAAAGCCTCTTCCGAAGTAAGCACTGGTACAATTGCTTGGCATCCATTAGCTAAAGCAGTTACAATAGTGCTTGTTGCCCTTAAAACATCAATCACGATTACTAATTTGTCCTCCAAATAGGGTATCCGTGGAGAACCGGCACTCGGTAAGACTTCAATCTGCATGCGATCACCCCCATTCAAAAAATTGTGAATTACAGCACAATTCTGGACTTGCTAATGTCACTATCATCCAATTTTCTATATTCAACTTTTTTGTCGTAAATCCTGCAAGTTGTTCGAAAAATCGCGAACTACTTTTTAGCGCTTTTTTGTCCAAGCCTCTGAACTATATTTAGGGAGCATTTCTTCCATTAAGATCTTTTCTTGATCTGTTAATTGACTCCTCAAAAGTTCGATCCCCATAATATCACGAAATCCGGAACAAATTTCATATTCTAACTCTTCACGCCCAATGGGTTGAGTCCATACTTCATCCAAAGCACACGCTTTAGCTTTAAACCCTGTCAGTAATCTCTGACCCACCCCCTCACTAGGAAACTTGAGCAATCGAAAGAGGCGCTCTGCATCAAAATGGAGAAGGATTGACCCATGCTGCAAAAGCACCCCCTCTTTCCGCACCTGAGCACTGCCGACAAGTTTGCGACCATCGACCACTAATTCATACCAAGAAGGAGACTCGAAACACACAGCAGAGCGTTCCCGTTGTTTTACCTCACTGGCAACCATTTCTGCCTCAACCCCTAAGGTTCGAAATCCTTTTAGCAAGGCCTGACTAATTCTCAGGTAGGATTGAACCACTGTCCCCGCAACATTAGGGTTATCCTCTGGGGCAATAACGCTATAAGTTAGTTCATATTCGTGCAAGACTGCTCTGCCACCTGTTGGACGACGAACTATATCGATTCCTTCAACCTGGCAGGCCTCTTCATTCACCTCTTTATGGTAACTTTGGGCATACCCCAAAGAAAGTGTCGCTGGATTCCACCCGTAAAAGCGGAGCACAGGTTGAGGATCTTCCGAATGGGCCATGGAGAGTAAGAGCGCCTCATCAATAGCCATATTCTCAGCACCAGAGTACACTGCATAAGGAAAATATCGCCAAGTTGCCATAATTACTCCTTTCTCCTCCCCACATTCTGATCCACATTCGTTCTCAAATATCCCCAAGCTATTTCAACTTCATCCCGGATCAAAGCCCGAGGATAATTATAAAGTTCTTCGCCAGGCTTTTCATTATAATATGGACGGTTACAACCCTTGCAACCAGAGGTTTGAAAGGGCTCTCCACCCCTCGTTTTTTGGAGTTCATCAATACTGAGGTTAAAATCAAGGACCTTACCTTCTCCAAAATGAAATTGATCTACCCGGGCCAAACCCTGCCGAATTAGATCGTGGGCAACCTGTATCCGACGATAATGCGCCATTTCTGGTGGTTTAATCCCCTCCAATCGTGTCCCTTTGACTGGCGTGAAAGCAAAGAGCGCAACAGTAATTCCTCGATCGTACAGGGTTTGAAGACAGCGAACCATCTCTTCTTCATTTTCTCCAAGACCTACAATCAAGTGTGTCGCTAGATGCCCGGGGAACCTTTCTGCTGCTTCACTGAGTAATGTAAAGCGTTCAACCCACGATCCATCTTTAGTTTGAGCATATATTTCTGCTGTCGCAGCGTCTAAGGCAATGCTAATATGATCAACGCCGAGGTCCAATAGTTCTTGCACTTCTTCAAGGGTTCGCGGTCCAGCCGACACACATATAGGTAGGTCCGAATGATTTCTTACCACTTTCACCCATTGCTTGGTTTCCTCCAAAGCGACCTTGTCTTGAACCACTTGAAAACAAACCCTCTGTAAGACCGTTTGGGCCTCGGGAAAAGCCAACCCTTTAACAACCTCTTGCCCTGCAAATTTTGGCCAACTAACTCGTGAAAGGAGATCAGCACGAGCGCTGCTATTACGGGCCTGAGCACAAAAAGCGCAGTCAAATCGACAACGTTCACCAACCATCAGGTAAGCGGTTGTGGGCAAAGCATCCGCTTTAACCTTCTTTAGACCTAACACATTTGCCGTACCTATAGAACAACGGATTGTCATAGTGCACAACACTCCTCTCCTCGGATTACTCGTAACCCCAATTCATTGGCGATACGACGTGCAGCCGGTGTCGGCATAACTAGTCGGTTTAACCCTAAAGAAACTGCTGCTTCATCTAATTTTTGGCGATATCCACCTTTGGGACGCATACAACCTAAGGCTAAGGGCAAGTCTGGAAAACGCAATCTCGCCTTGGCTAAGAAACGAATAACCTCCTCCACAGACAGGGGCTGACGTGAGGCATAGCGAGTTCCAGGCGTTGGAATAAAAACATTAAAAACTAATCCACTGAGACCTAGTTCTTGGAGGGTATCTAAAGCCCTTTCCTCTCCCCCCCACTCTCCCCCTCTCAGGCCAAGCGTTAAATGGGGAATTACACGGACGACTTCTCGAAGTTCAAGGTAAACACGGCGGTAATCTTCCGGACCCTGCTGGAGCCCGTAAACCTCCTGAATCGTTGCGCGGTCGGCAACAAAATCAAACGAGACAACGTCAGCTAAATCTTTTAGCAAAGCGATTTCCTTTTTTTCCAGTAATCCAACATGAAAATTCAAACGCACGTCCTGTTTCAACTTATGAAGAAACTCAAGATGTTTAGCAAAGGGTACCTTCCCTTCGTCAGTACACCCTCCACTAACAAGGGCACTTCGAAAAGGGTAGTTCGAAGTGCATGATTCATCCTGGATCTGAACATCTCCAACGTTCCGCATTCCTTTAAGGTAGTGCCCCCCACAGTGTGCACAATTCAAAGCACAGGACTGACCGGTAAGTGTGATGCTCTCCGTTTGAGAAGGAAAGTCAAACCATATTTCATCGGCAAAATGCTTCTTCCGCACTTCCCAAGCGCGTTGAACCAAGGCCTGAGTCTCTAATTCTATAGTTTCCATCTCTTTCTCCTTCTCGCTACTTTTAGAAAAAGCCGCCCTAAAATTAGAGCGGCTTTTAGTTATGAGGTTTTACTTTTTCTGCCAACGCAAGTTTGGCTTCCGCACCGCACCTACTTCATCTAAGCGCGTTACTAACGTCGTATAAGGTGCATTCTTAACAAGATCTGGAGTGCTAGAGGCTTCCTCTGCGATCTTGATCAGTACGCTGGCAAATTCGTCCAGTGTTTCAATGCTCTCTGTCTCCGTAGGCTCAATCATCATAGCCTCCTCAACAATGATCGGGAAATAGATGGTCGGAGGATGATAGCCATAATCTAATAAGCGCTTGGCAATATCTAACGTATGCACCCCAGTCGCTTTAAGGTTTTTCGGGGTAATAATAAATTCATGTTGACAAACTCTATCAAAAGGCAGGTAATAATGCTCTTTTAGAATGCTCATGAGATAGTTGGCATTCAAAACTGCATTTTCTGAGGCTGTATGCAACCCTTTGCCACCAAGGCTACGTATATAAGCATACGCCCTAACCAATATCGAGAAATTCGAGTAAAATGAGCGAACCCGTCCGATGGAAAGAGGCCTATTACTTTCCAGGGTAAATGTTCCATCCTCTCTGCGAACCACCACTGGCTTGGGCAGAAACGGCGCCAAAAACTTCTTAACCCCTACTGGACCAGAACCTGGTCCTCCACCACCGTGAGGGGTAGAGAAGGTTTTGTGCAGATTGAGATGGATCACATCAAAACCCATATCTCCAGGACGGGTAATACCCATAATCGCGTTGGTATTAGCTCCATCATAATATAATAAACCACCTGCGTCATGAACCAATTGCGTAATTTTCAAAATATTTTCATCAAAGAGTCCCAATGTATTAGGATTTGTCAACATTAGAGCAGCAACTTCATCATTAAGGACTTTCTTTAAAGCCTCCAGGTCAACTCCACCACGTTCGCTGGAAGGGATCTGGATAATCTCATATCCAGCCATGGCTGCTGTCGCTGGATTCGTTCCATGAGCAGAATCTGGGACAATCACTTTTTTGCGTTTCTGATCTCCACGCTGGTCATGATAAGCTTTGATGATTAATATCCCGGTCATTTCCCCATGGGCCCCAGCAGCAGGCTGGAGAGTAAACTCATCCATTCCTGTCAATTCACCGAGGTCTTCTTGAAGTTCCGCCATCAGCTGTAAAGCCCCTTGCGTCATGGCTTCTGGCTGATAAGGGTGAAGGGCCGTAAAGCCGGGCAGACGAGCCAACATTTCGTTCACTTTCGGGTTATATTTCATAGTGCATGATCCTAAAGGATAAAACCCGGTGTCCACACCATGATTGAACGTCGAAAGGTGAGTAAAGTGGCGGACCACGTCTATTTCGGAGAGTTCTGGGAGTTCCGGCTGCTGTTGCCGTAATAAAGAGTTAGGTATCAGGGTTTCGACTGGAACTTCAGGTACATCACATGAAGGTAAACTGACCGCACTTCGCCCATGAGCACTGAGGTCAAAAATTAATGGTTCTAACTCTTTCATTGGATTTCCCCCAATCTGGCCACGAGCCGGTCAATATCTGCTTTACTCTTAGTTTCAGTTACACAGAATAGCAGGTGACGATCTAATTCCGGATAGAATCGAGCCAGCTCCAGTCCGCCAATAATCTGATCTTTCAAAAGCATAGCATTGACTCGCGCAGGTTCAACCGTCGTCTCAATCACAAATTCATGGAAGAACGGACCTGAAAAAGCCAGCTTCATTCCTGGAATTTTAGCAATCTCTTGCGCTGCATAATGGGCATTCTGCAAATTCAAATTGGCTAATTCCTTAAGTCCGGTCTTACCGAGGGCACTTAAATGCATGGTAAAAGCTAAGGCGCAAAGGGCCTCATTAGAACAAATATTAGAAGTCGCCTTTTCACGACGAATATGCTGTTCGCGAGCCTGCAGAGTTAGAACAAATCCTCTTTTGCCGTTTTTATCGGTTGTTATACCAACAATTCGTCCTGGCATCCGCCGTACAAATTTATCCCGGCAAGCCAAAAAACCTAGATATGGACCTCCGTAATTGAGAGGGTTCCCAAAAGGCTGCCCTTCCCCAACCACAATATCCGCCCCACATTCGCCCGGAGATTTAAGCAGACCTAAGGAAACTGGATTGACTGACATAGCCACTAAAGCCCCTTTGGCATGGGCAAGCTGTACGATCTCCTCCGCTTTTTCAATGCCGCCAAAGAAATTTGGATTTTGAACCAGCACACCGGCTATATCTTCTTGAAGGGCAGCCTCCAGAGCTGCTCGGTCAGTCTCACCATTCTTAAAAGGGATTTCTACCAGTTCCACGCCCCGTGGGCGTAGATAAGTTTTGAGTACCTCTCGATACTCAGGATGCACGGTTTGAAGCACAAGTACTTTGTCCCTTCGTGTCGCATCACAGGACATGATAGCGGCTTCCGCTAAAGCGGTCGCCCCATCATACATAGAGGCGTTGGCCACATCCATTCCCGTTAGTTCACACACTAAGGTCTGATATTCATAAATTGCCTGCAGAGTCCCTTGACTAATCTCGGGCTGATAGGGAGTATAGGCTGTATAAAATTCAGAACGCAATAATAACTGGTCAATAAAACTCGGGATATAATGCTCGTAAGCCCCAGCTCCCAAGTAAGAACTGAACTCTTCCACAGTTTTATTTTGATTAGCCAATCCTTTAACGTGTTTGACTAAATCTTGCTCTGACATCCCTCCACGAATAGCCAGAGGGCGTTGTAAGCGAACTTCTTTAGGAATATCCTCAAAGAGTTCCTCGACTGACTTAACCCCAATACGGGCTAAGAGGCGCGCCTTTTGACTGTCCGTATTCGGTACAAAGTTCATTCTAATGTTCCTCCTGTGCTAAAAACGTCTCGTATTCCTCAGCAGACATCATGCTGTCTAGAGCAGATAAATCATCGGCTTCGACTTTAATCAACCAACCCTCACCATACGGATCACTATTTAACAGTTCAGGGGTATCCATAACCAAGGTGTTGACTCCAACGACTTTCCCGCTTACTGAGGCAGTAATATCGGAAACTGCTTTGACCGATTCTACCGTACCATAGGACTTTCCTACAGTGACCGTCGAGCCTTCATCTGGAAGCTCAACAAACACGACATCTCCCAGACTTTCCTGTGCATGGTCCGTGATTCCAAAGGTCACAACATTCCCTTCCACTCTGGCATATTCATGGTCTTTGTTATACTTTAATTCAACTGGATTCATACGATCATCCTCCTCAAATTTTGGTTATCTTACCCTAAGGTTAAATAAACATCCGTTCGTCCCTATGCTCACTTCAGGAGCTTTCGTGCATCGATTATTTGCCACGTTTATAAAACAAGGAAGGAATAATCTTTGCCTGCACAGCCTTTCCTCGAATCATAACGTCTAAAGTTTCACCTAGAACGGCCAGATCTGTACGAACCAGACCCAAAGCTATATTTTTATTAAGAGTTGGAGAAAATGAACCTGAGGTGACAAAGCCAATTTCTTGACCATTCTTTTGAAGTGGATAATGCGAACGGGCAATTCCTCGCTCAATCATTTCTAGGCCAACAAGCTTGCGCGGAACTCCATTTTCCTTTTGAGCAAGGAGCACCTCGCGGCCAATAAACGTTGCTTTATCTAGTTTGACGAAAATACCAAGACCTGCTTCTAGCGGGGTTATCTCAGCTCCTAATTCATTGCCATATAACGGGAGTCGAGCTTCGAAGCGCAGTGTGTCACGGGCTCCCAATCCAATCGGTTGTACCCCTTCAGCAGCGCCAGTTTCTAAGATTTTCCGCCATAATTGACGACTATATTCTGGTGCAACATAGATTTCAAATCCATCTTCTCCAGTATAGCCTGTGCGAGAAATAAGACAGGGTGCCCCATCAACTTCTTCATGAAGGAAGGTATAATATCTAATCTGCGCTAAATCAGCCTTGGTAATACGTTGCAAAATCGTTTCTGCTAAAGGTCCTTGCAAGGCGAGTTGCGCATATTGTTCAGAAACGTTCTCAACGACAACCTCAAATTTTTCGGCTTGTTCCCTAATCCAGGCAAAATCCTTATCCGCATTTGAAGCATTGACGACTAGAAAAAAGCGCTCCAGATTATAGCGATAAACGAGCAAATCGTCTACAATGCCGCCGTTTTGGTAACACATTGGGGAATAAAGAATTTTCCCATCTTCAAGCTTACTGGCGTCATTAGTAATCAACATTTGAACAAATGCCAGTGCCTCTTTGCCTCGAACATCAATCTCTCCCATATGTGAGACATCAAAGAGACCCGCCTTTGTCCGCACTGCATGGTGTTCTTCTATCACACCTGCATACTGGACAGGCATTTCCCATCCGCCAAAGTCGATCAGTTTGGCCTTCCCTGCCGTATGTTCCTCATAAAGTGGGGTACGTTTTACTTCAACCATGTAGAACACCTCCTCCTTCTTTGATCAGTTAGATTTTTTAAAAACTGTGACGCTTTCTGGTACCGACAGACCGTCGGAATCATCGCTCTGAAAGCTCATTAGCATTTGCTATCTCTCATATTGTGTCACTTAGTAACTGATATCACCCATGAAAATGATACCAAAAACTCCATAAAAAAGGACAGAGGAAGTGCGTATCGCACTTCCTCTGTCCTTTAAACCTGAGAGATTCGCCGTTTCCAGCTTCCCCTTTGGTGTTCTCTTTATGAGAAACTCTCCAGAGTCCCGTCAACTAGCAGTACTTTTGCCTGAGAGTTTGCTCCTTAAAAAAGCGATTTTTAAGGGATTTCTCCTTCGGCGCCTGGATTTATCAGATCTCTCCCGCTAGTCTCATTCGGTTATTAAACTTATTATTCAATATAATATGCTATTTCGCCCATTATGTCTACTGGGATTTTATTACTGAAAGGAATTTAAAGACTTTTGACCACCGTACTACAACGCGGGCAAATGGTCGGATGATCAGAATCCTTTCCGACTTCCTCATGGAACATCCAGCAACGCTCACATTTTTCCCCGTTAGCCGGTTGCACCAAAATCCCTAAACCCTCGTGAACTTCTGCTAGTTGTACGTTTTCCGGTCTATTTTCCTGGGGTTTATGCACCGTTAAACCCGAAACAATGAAAATTTCCGCAAGATTAGGAACTTGCTGTAGGAAACCATACTGTTCCTCCGTCGGATAAAGGTCCACCTGAGCGGTTAATGGGTGATTGATCAGTTTTTCTTGACGCGCCATTTCCAAGGCTTTAGAGACGTCGGTCCGCAAGGCTAAGATTTGATCCCAAGTATCCACCATAGTAACGTTCATCCACTCAGCATTCACTTTCGGCATTTCTGCCATTTGGATATTTTCCAAGGTCTTTTCTCCAGGAATATATGGCCAGATTTCTTCCGTTATAAACGACAAAACCGGCGCTAAGAGACGAACCAGAGAATCCAGCACTTCAAATAGTACTGTCTGTGCGGAACGGCGAAGAAGGGATGTTTTTCCTTCGACATAGAGTCTATCTTTAACAATGTCCAAGTAAATGGCACTTAATTCAACCGTGCAGAAATTATGAATGGTATGGTAGACCCAGTGAAATTCATAGGTTTCATAACCCTGAAGTACGCGTTCAACCACTTTAGAGAGCTTAAGCAGAGCCCAACGGTCAAGTTCCTGAAGTTCCTGATAGGAAACTTTATCCTTCGCAGGATCAAAGTCATTGAGATTGCTCAATAAGAAACGAAGGGTGTTACGAATCTTCCTATAGGCTTCGGACATTTGCTTCATAATCCTAGGAGAAGCCGCGACATCATTCTTATAATCGACTGAACTAACCCATAACCGTAAAATATCAGCACCTAATTCTTGGACGACCTTAAGCGGGTCTACACCGTTGCCCAGTGATTTAGACATCTTACGCCCTTGCTCATCGACAACAAAGCCATGTGTCAGTACGTTGCGGTAAGGTGCCTGACCGAAAGCCGCCACTGCCGTAGATAATGAGGAATTGAACCAGCCCCGATGCTGATCCGAACCTTCTAAATAAAGATCCGCTGGCCAAGCTAGGTGATCCCGTTGTTTTAAGACCCCAGCATGACTCGTGCCGGAATCAAACCAGACGTCCATAATATCGGTCTCTTTGCGAAATTTAGTTCCACCACAATCACAGGTAAACCCATCCGGTAACAGTTCCGTAGCAGAATGTGCAAACCAAGCGTCTGACCCTTCTTGACGGAATATCTTCTGCAGAAAGGAGATCGTTTGGTTATTGACGACCACCTTTCCACAATCCTCACAATAGAAGATGGGAATTGGAACTCCCCAAGTCCTTTGCCGAGAAATACACCAATCTCCACGATCGGCAATCATGTTAAAGATTCGATCCTTACCCCAAGCAGGAATCCAGCGCACCTTCTCGATCTCATCTAACGTTGCTTGCCTAAATCCATCGATAGATGCAAACCATTGTTCCGTCGCTCGGAAAATAATCGGGCTCTTGCAACGCCAACAGTGAGGGTAACTATGTTCGATCGTCTCCTCAATGACGAGGTTATCCGTAGTCTTGAGATCTTCCACAATGACTGGATTGGCTTTGCCAGTTTTTTGACCAGCATAGACCCCGGCTTCCGAAGTGAATTTCCCTTGATGGTCAACTGGACATAAGACGGGTAATCCATATTTCTTACCCACCAGAAAGTCATCTTCTCCATGACCTGGCGCAGTATGAACACATCCTGTTCCAGCTTCTAAGGTCACATGTTCCCCGCAAATCAACACAGAGTCACGATCGATCAAGGGGTTTCTGCAAATAACACCCTCAAGTTCTTTGCCAGAGAGGGTCTGCTCGACTGGAAGTTCCATCTTCCACAGAGAACGCAAGGAGTCCAGCATACCCTCAGCAACGATCCAATGTTCTTGCTGTGCGGAGACAACCGCATAGGTTAACTCTGGATGAACGCTGATCGCCAGATTTGCTGGAAGTGTCCAAGGGGTCGTGGTCCAAATTACGACATACGAATTTTCCTGATTAAGGACACCTAACCCATCTCGTACAGCAAATTTGACATAAATAGCAGTAGCCGGCTTATCGGCATACTCGATTTCCGCTTCAGCCAGAGCTGTTTCACAGGAAGGACACCAGTAAACTGGCTTTAAACCTTTGTAAATGTACCCTTTATGGGTCATGTCTCCAAAGACTCCGATTTGAGCAGCCTCATACTCCTTTTGTAAGGTGAGGTAAGGATTTTCCCAATCTCCTCGTACTCCCAGTCGCTTAAACTGTTCGCGCTGAATCCCTACATATTTTTCGGCATAGTCCTTACAGTTCTTACGAAATTCTAACACAGAGACAGCGTGACGATTCACGCCCAGTTTCTTGATCACTTGTTGTTCGATCGGAAGACCATGGGTATCCCAGCCGGGAACATAGGGGGCATCAAAACCCATCATCGTCTTATATTTGACAACGATATCTTTCAATACCTTGTTGATCGCATGTCCAAGATGAATATCCCCATTAGCATAAGGCGGACCGTCATGAAGGATGTATTTGGGACGTCCTGCACGTGCCTTCTGCACCTTTTGATAAAGCTGATCCTCTTCCCATGATTTCAGGATCTCCGGTTCCCTTTTAGGAAGATTTCCCCTCATCGGGAAATCCGTTTCCGGTAAATTGAGAGTAGTACGATAGTCCATTTTGAAATTTCCTCCTTAATTACGATGCACGATCTAGGGCAATTCAACGAATTACCTCTGACTTAAATAGTTAAAAATCTCGTCCCTCTTAAAAAGGGACGAGATCGCTCGCAGTACCACCCTTGTCGCCAAAACAAGTCACTCGGAAGTCATTTAACGGTGACAAACCGTAAGAAACTTACTTAGATTTCAGCCCTACACTCCAAGGTGATTTTTCTGTCAGACTCCACGGGCTTACACCATTTCCCGCTCGCTTTGGGAAAACCTTTGACAAAAACTGTCCTTTTCACTGTGTTTTTCAAGATTAACCTTGATAAATTAAATTAGTCCTTAGCAATGACTTTGCGCAAGATAGTGACCAGCTTGGCTCGTCCTTCCGACTCGATCGGATCCACCATCCACAAACAGAGGAATGAAATCTTTCGTTTCTTCCATTCTTGAACAAGGGGATCCATTTGATCTTTGGAAAAGTGCAAATGCTTATCATCCTGAGAGGGCGTTAAACTGACAACGACGGCACGTTGCTCAATTTCATCCATCGCTAAAAACGCCCGATCCAGCAAATCATCACTCCCAGTCATCAAGACATCTCCTGGGCGAAAATGATGGTCTGCTTCTGCAAATCCAACACTAAAAATCTTGGTATCCTTTTGTGAATCTAAATTATCGACGGAAGGTACAAGTTGGAGCTCTTGTCCTCCTAATTTCCCGACATAAATTTCATTCTCATCCAGATGCAGTCCAAACCCTTGAATGAGAAAATCTGGAGATATCTCACTAATTAATGTATACATCGATTTATAATCCTTCTCCTTCAAATCATCTATAGATTATTTTACCATGAATACAGACAGATTAGCAACATATGCCAACAGAACCTTTACGCAATACCCTCATCTCTTTCCTGCAAGGCTTCCAAATCTAGGTGGGCCAACAGAAAAGATTTAAGCTGAGTCCGTAATAAATCACGTTTTCTCGAAAGTCCTTGAATTTCTTCCTGGATTTCTTCCCACTTTTCTTGGGCTTCTGACACTTTGCTCAGCTTCTTCTGTTCAGCTTCTCTAAGCAGGAGTGCAGCCTCGTGACGCGCAACTTCCTTCACTTCTTCGGCTGTTTGCTGAGCCAAAACAAGAGTCTGTTGCAAGGTATTCTCGATTTTACGATAATGGCCGACTTCCGTTTCCAGCCCTTTTAATTTTTCTTTCAGTTCGAAATTTTCGGTATACGCGGATTCGAACTCTGCGCTAACACTTTCGAGATACTTTTCTACTTCCTCACATTGATAACCCCGCATCCCTTTTCGGAACGTTTTATTTCGAATGTCAAGAGGAGTTATTTGCATTGTTTACCCTCCTAATGCCGTTGTGACCGAAAAAGTACGATTTGCCATGCTGTCCTATCTTTGCGGGTCTGGGAACATTCCAAAAGCTTTATTCTCCCATACCCTCGGCAAGAGATCAGATTATCAGGCTGTACTTCCGTCTCGGCTTTGCTGACCACAACCCCATCTCTTCTTACTTTGCCTTGAGTAATCCATTCCTGAGCAGCTGTCCTAGAAGTCCCAAAAGCATTGGCCACTACCGCATCCAGCCGCGAGGAACTTACAGTAATACGGCGTTCCTCACCTTGGTCAGCATTCACTATTGGTTTCTCACTAAAGAGCGAAACTTCAATCTTCTCACGCCCTGCTTGGGTCCATTGATTAATAATAAACGGAGCGATTTCAGTCGTTGAAGCAACATAAAAACCACCCAGTCCAGCTTGAATATCCCCCAAAACATCCCTCTTAAAACCTAAGGCCATCAGAGAACCCAAGATCTGCCGATGTTCCAGTTGAGCACGAGAATCCAGAGAACGCACCCAAAGCAGCGCAATGTCAGCATCTTTTGAATTCAAAGCTTCTCCCCATGGACCTAGCAGAATCCGAACCCGTTCTGCTTCTGGAAATCCACCTTCAGACATAAAGGAAAGATGTTCTTTTCTAAGCACCCTTTCAGCCCATTCCAGCATGGCTCCAGTTAAAAAAGGTGTAACTTGTTTAGCATCTCCGCTATAAACTGCTTCTACTAGATCCAAGATATGGGCTGCTATTAAACGTGTTTCTTTGTCATCCCAATATCTAAGTCCCCTACGATCTATTGTTAGTTTCACAACTAGAATATTTTATATAAAAGCCACTGGATTACATTCAGAGCAACGATAGCAAAGATTGGGGATAAATCAATTGCCATTGAAGCGTTGCCAATCTGAAAACGTTGAAACGGCTTAATAATTGGGTCTGTGATGTCGTAAATTATACCCACAAATTTATTATTAGCCGGCGACCATTTAGGACCAAGATAGGATGAAATTACTCTTGCAAAAATTGCATATATAAGGATTGAAATTACTTGACTAATAATTTGCACAATGAACAAAATGAGAATCCCTCCTTATTTTGAGCTGGTCCAAAACAATCCTTTGTCTTTCAGCTCATCGCGCATCTCACCAGAAATATCAACATTGTTGGGAACAAACAAAAAGATCCCGTTTCCCACTTTTTGCATGTTGCCATTTAAGGCATAGGTTGTCCCACTTATGAAATCGACAATGCGTTTTGCCAGCATTTTTTCTGCGTTTTCGAGGTTAACGATAACCGGTCGGCGATTTTTCAATTGATCTGCAATGTTTTGAGCTTCTTCAAAGGAATTTGGTTCCATAACCACCACACGCATTTGCTTTTGAGTGTGTATACTTACGACCTGAGCATTTTTACGGCTGGTACGTACCTCTTCTTGAAGATTCTTTTCTCGATCATTTTCTTCCAGAATATCTTCGTCTGGTTCCTCATCTGCAAATCCCATAATACCGATAACTCTGTCAATTAATTTAGCCACTTAATAATCCTCCCTTTCCAGGTTCACTATTCTCTATATAACTATTCTCTATTTACGTTCACAACACATTATCACGTTCACCGAAGATCTGCCGTCCTACACGAACAAAGGTTGCCCCTTCTTCTATAGCCAATTCAAAATCTTGACTCATTCCCATTGAAAGCTCGCGTAATTCAACGCCATCCCATTTCCGGGATTGTAAAGTATCACGAAGATCCCGAAGCTGTCGAAAAAACTCTTGCGTTTCAGCAATGCTAGCCTCCATTGCCCCAATGGTCATCAACCCATGAACTCGGACAAACGGAAAATCCCTAATAGAATTGAGAAAATCCGGAACTTCCTCAGGCGCGAGGCCGGCCTTGGCAGGGTCCTTGGCGATATTGACTTGAACAAGGGTCGACCAAGTAATACCACGCCGTTCTCCATGTGCGTTAAGAGCCTCTAAAAGAGGAAATCTGTCCAGTGAATGAATCATTGTAACGTTTTGATCTAAGTATTTAACCTTGTTAGTCTGTAGCCTTCCCACCAGATGCCATTCACAATCATTGGGAAGAAGAGGAGCCTTCTCTAACCATTCTTGGACACGATTCTCTGCAAATGCTCGTTGTCCAGCCCGATAAGCCTGTTCAATAGAAGCAACTGGTTGGGTCTTAGACACGACTAATAATCGGATGGTCCTGGGATCTCTTGTACCACGCGCTACTGCTTCATCAATCCTTTGCCGGACCTCGACTAAGCGCTGTTCTATATCACTCACTAACATCGGAAAATCCCCTTCGCAGTAAATTCTACGTTCTTTGGCCGTTTCCCTGCTTTTGAAGCCCAAACCTAGATATTTTTTACGTTGGCTACTAATCCTTCTAATCCGTCACGTGGGGTTATCACGACAGGAATACCACTCGGGATATTTTCGATACAGATTTGATTCTCATCCTGGTCAAGGACTTTGATCTTTTTAAATTGCACAACACCCTCACTCGCCAGAAAGACTCCAAGTTCCTCTCCTTTCGTCCACAGCGCACTCTTCGGAACGAGAACACCCGTGACAGCTGGACGATAGATCCAAGTCACTTCATGATGCCTATCAGCCACTGAACCATCGACATAGTGAGGAAACTGTACGATTGCACCTTTGGGTTGATCAGATTTACGTAAAATCTTGGCGTTGACCGTTTGATTTCCAGTCGTTATCCGTAACGTCTTTCCCACCTCGAGTTGATCAGCACTTGGGAGTTCAAGAAAGGCCTTAGTCGGAATGAGATTATTGACGATTTTTCCCACGACTTCCCCAATTTGAACCGTTGCAGCCGAGTTTTTCACATTGCCAGTCTGTGCCAATAACTTTTCTAAATCCATCGTAGTAAGGTTTTCACTGGTTAGAATTAATTCTAAGCCATCGTTCTGGCGAAAAAACAGCCCGCTCGTCACTGCCTGAATCATTTGGTTTTGAGCATTCTCACGTTTAGTTCCAGGGGCTGCACCATCCGCTTGGATGGTTGCTACAGCCTCTCCACGCCTGAAACGTTGCCCATCTTCGCCCACATATTGGATCTTTCCAGAGATTGGAGCAAGCACCAATGTTTCTAGATTGGCAAATGTCGCCATCACTTTTCGTTCATGAGTGATCGTCCCAGTTTCGGCTACAGCATATTTTATAGACCCCGCTGTCAAACTTGAACGATAGAACCATACGACACCACCCGCCAAAACGATGAGCACTATACTCCAAAACCAGAAAATCTGCTTTCTTTTTTTCTCCTCCATTTTTGACCTCCATTTTTGCCTTCCCTGGCTAGTTCGATGTTCGATGTTCGATATTCGATGCGAACTACGAACTATTAACTTACGATATAGCCTTTGGCAAATCACAAGTAAAAACGGTTCCGAGCCCCAGTTGAGAATCAACGCTAATTTTACCACCTATGCCTTCCACCATATGCTTTACAATACTTAGCCCAAGCCCCGTTCCTCCTTGTTCACGTGAACGAGCCTTATCGACTCGATAGAAACGCTCAAAGATCCGTGGCAAAATATCCTCTGGTATGCCACAGCCCGTATCTCCAAATTCAAGGTGGATTTCTTTCAGCCCCACTTGAGCATGTAACCAGACACGCCCCTCGGATGTATATTTAACCGCATTTTCTAAAAGGTTTAAAAGTAGCTGACTGAGTAAGTCTTCTCCTATTAACACAGGCGGTAAATTTTCCGGAAGAATAACCTCTACTTTAATTCCTTTCGCCTCAGCGAAACTTTGGATCACTGGTTTAACTTTTTCATAGGCATTTTGAACATAGCCTCTTTTGTCAGAACTTGCACTCGCCCGATTATCTCGTCCTTCAAAATGGGCCAAGGTTAACAGATCTTCGATAAGGCGCTGCAAACGCAAGGTTTCTGCTTGGATTATGTTCAGAAATCGGTCACGTAAGGATGGGTCATCAGCAGCACCGTCAAGAAGAGTTTCTACAAAGCCCTTAATGGAGGTCAGCGGAGTTCTTAATTCATGAGATACATTAGCAACAAAGTCTGTTCGCATTTGCTCAAGTCGGCGCAGTTCTGTGACATCATGGATTACAATAACCGCACCACGTGGTTGGCCTCGCTCGCCCAAAATTGGGCTAATCTGGCTTTGGACCGTTCTTTGAGCAATCTGAGTTTCTCTTGTAGCAGAAGGCTGCCCTGAAAGTACCTTGCGAATTAGATGTTCCAATTCCGAATCATAAGTCAGCTCTAATAAATACTCCAATTCACGATCCATTCCTCGTCGTTCAAAAATTTTCTCTGCAGCAGCATTCACTAAAACGACTCGCCCTATGTGATCTACAGCCACAACACCCTCTTGCATACCCGCCAGAATTGCTTCCATTTTGTGTGCTTCTTGTGTCCCATTGAGTACAATTTTCTCGACGTGCCGGGAAAGGTTGTTTAGTTCCACTGTAAATTGTCGAAGTTCATCCGTTGAATCCGTTAAATAGATGGGCTCAAAATCTCCCCTAGCTATTCGCTGGGTGGCGAAGTGAAGTTTCTCCATTCGACGAGAAAGTTTGCTAGAGTAGAAGTAAACTACCCCCGTGGGAAGAGCTAAGGCAAGAAACACTACTCCTATATCAAGGCGTTGTTCGGCAGAAACTAGCCTCACGCTCTCTCCCACCCAAAACAAAAGTAGGGAAAGGGCTGTCATTCCAAAAAACAGTCCGGTTAATCGCCATTTAATACTCATCTCTGTTTATCCTTTAAAGCGGTAGCCAATCCCGCGCAATGTCTCAATATACTCGGGATTGGAAGGATCCCTTTCAATTTTTAGACGCAGGTGGCGTACGTGGACATCAACCGTCCGAGTATCCCCGTCATATTCATATCCCCAAACCCGTTCCAGAAGTTCATCCCTAGAGTATACCTTACCAGAATGAGCTACAAGCACGCGGAGTAATTCGAATTCTTTGGGTGTTAACTCAGTTTCCTGTCCACGCACATGGACACGAAATCCCTTAACGTCGATCTGTAATTCCCCTCGAATAATCCGATCATCCGTCTCTTCCTTCGGGTTCAGACGACGCAAACGAGCTTTAATGCGGGCTATTAATTCCCGGGGACTGAAGGGTTTAGTCATATAATCATCTGCACCTAGCTCAAGTCCTAACACCTTATCAATGACCTCTCCTTTAGCGGTTAACATAATGATCGGTATTTGTTGAAAGCTAGGAGTTAGTTTGAGCCTTTTGCAAACCTCTAGGCCATCCATTCCTGGCAACATAAGATCAAGCACAATCAGGTCGGGTTGTTCCTTCGCCACACGATCTAAGGCCTCTTTCCCATCCTTTGCGACACGGACTAGATAACCTTCCTTTTCTAAATTAAATCTCAGCAGTTCTTGAATTGGCTCCTCATCATCTACCACTAAAATTGTCGCCACCGACACACCCCTTAATCGAAGCTCGAGACTCGATGCTCGATGTTCGAATATTCCGTACCGCTCGTGCCTCCGGCCTCGAGCATCGCGCCTCGTATACTGATCCAGCCTGCCATCCGACCTGTCCGAGCGCCATCTCGACGATGAGAAAAAAACCATTCAGTATTGTCTGCGGTGCAGATGGCAGCGACATCTATGTTCTCCGGGCGAACCCCTTTTTCCAAAAACAATCCTCGATTAGCCTCCCACAGGTCAAGCAGGTAATGTCCGTCTTCTTGCGGATGAAGAAACGGTGTTTTGTGGTAATTCGAGCGAAACTGCTCAGCAACCCTCTCATCCACTGAATAACAGCATGGACCGATGCTCGGCCCGATCGCCAGCCAAGCATTTTCAGTACGCCCACCCGCTTCTTCAAAGCGTTCTATGACCTTCTGTCCGATCTTTTGAGCAGTGCCTTTCCAACCAGCGTGCGCAATTCCTACTGCCTTAAGATCCGGGTAATAGAAATAGAGAGGGACACAATCGGCAAAAAAAGCCATTAGTCCAAGCGTCTGCTGTGTCAATAATCCATCCACTCCAGGAATCGCCGTTTCTAATTCTCGAACGCCACGCCCTCCATCTTCCTCATGAACCCATAACACATTTGTGCCATGAACTTGTTCGCCCACAACAACACTTGACCAAGGAACTTTCCAATGTCCTATCCAATGCCCTCGATTTTCCAGAACTGCTACAGGATCATCCCCCACATGAAGTCCTAAATTGAAAGTATCGTATGGAACTTGGCCTGCTCCCCCAACACGAGTCGAAAAACCCAGATTTATTCCTTCTGCTTGCCATTTCGGCAGGGTTAGGTAGGTTAAATTACCTTCACGAAGCCACTTCCAGTTCATCCTCTAACTCCTTTGTTTATATAAGAAAAATTTAGAAATTATCCATACTAGTACAAATATATCATTTAATTTGCCTGAGAACAAACCTGCCAAAAGTCCTATTCATAAGATACTTGTACCTATGAATAGGGGTATATATCTTTAGTATGTTAAATAAGTAAACAAGCATAAAGCCCCTGTTCTCGAAAAGAACAAGCGAATTATGCTTCAAATCTAAGTAACGTTTGCGACGGTCTAGCGACGCTCTTCGTTTTCAATATTAAATTCAGGCAAATCATTGACATCGACTAAAATGACATCCACCCCAATCTTCTTTACGCGATCCCATGGGATAAAGTAATCTTCCGTCTTGCCACCGCCAAAGAGTCCCCAGCTTTTCGAGGGTCCCGGCACAACAATTCCTTTGACAACGCCCCGTTCCAGATCCAGATCTAGGTCCTTAATTGGCCCAAGCCTTCGTCCATCCTTAACATTCACAATATCCAACATTCGTAAATCTGAGACACGCATTGTTACATCCCCCCCTGATCGAGGTTCGATGTTTGAGGTTCGAGGTTCGAATATTGAACCCCGCCCCTCGTGCATCGTATATCTAATCCTATGAGGGAAGGTTTCAAAATAGCCCTAATGCGAGGCGCGATGTTCGAGGCGCGAATATTATATATCACCTCTGACGCATCGCAGATGCTCTAATCGAGCTACAAGGCTCGATATTAGAATACTGAACACACTATAATCACGCATCGCGCTTCGTGCCTCGTGCCTCGCCTAAACATACTTGCGCATGTGTACCATGGCGGCTTTCTCAAGGCGAGAAACCTGAGCCTGAGAAATTCCGATCTCATCCGCGACTTCCATCTGAGTTTTACCCTGAAAAAAGCGCAGTGATAAGATCAATTTTTCTCGTTCACTTAAACGTCGCAAAGCTTCCCGCACGGCAAGCCCTTCTACCCAACCAGTATCCGACTGCTTATCGTCTCCTATTTGATCCATGACAAAAATCGGATCTCCTCCGTCATGATAGATGGGCTCAAACAAAGAGATCGGTTCCTGGATAGCATCTAAGGCAAAAACAACGTCTTCTCTTGGTAGCGAAAGCTTATGGGCGATCTCTGCCACAGTTGGTTCGCAGGAGCGCTCACTAACCAACTGGTCACGAACTTGAAGTGCCTTATAGGCAATATCCCGCAGGGACCGACTCACACGTATTGGATTGTTATCTCTTAGATAACGGCGAATTTCCCCGATGATCATGGGAACCGCATAGGTGGAGAACTTAACATTCTGTCCAAGGTCAAAATTGTCAATCGCTTTCATCAACCCGATGCAGCCTACTTGGAAAAGGTCATCCACATATTCTCCACGATTCGTAAACCGTTGAATCACACTGAGAACAAGACGGAGGTTTCCATGGATAAGTTTGTCCCGCGCGCTGCGATTTCCAGCTTGATAGATCACAAACAACTCTTTCATTTTTACGCTGGATAACACGGGCAACTTCGAGGTGTTTACTCCACAAATCTCAACTTTATTTAATGCCAATCTAAGAGCACCTCCCAGCCAATTCTGTTGGGAAGTATACCCTAACACAGTTTAGGTTATTCCAATCGGCAAAATTCTTTACGCAATCTGCGAATAATCCTCTTCTCGAGCCGCGAAATATAAGACTGCGAGATCCCCAAGCGGTCGGCTACTTCTTTTTGAGTTTTTTCCACCCCATCATCCAAACCAAACCTTAATTCCATAATCACTTTTTCTCGATTTGTAAGTCTACCCATCGCTAAATGCAACAATTGGCGATCTACCTGCTCTTCGATGGGTTTTGAGATAATGTCATTCTCTGTACCCAAAACATCGGATAACAGTAATTCGTTGCCATCCCAATCAATATTTAAGGGTTCATCAAATGATACTTCGGAACGTGTCTTATTGTTTCGTCTAAGATACATTAATATTTCATTTTCAATACATCGCGAGGCGTAAGTTGCAAGTTTTATTTTCTTTTGAGGATCAAACGTATTGACTGCTTTAATGAGTCCAATTGTGCCGATCGAAACAAGGTCTTCAATTCCGATTCCCGTATTTTCGAATTTCCGAGCAATATAAACGACAAGACGAAGGTTGCGTTCGATTAAAATATCCCTGATGGAGAAGTCCCCCATTTCCAGTCGCTCCAAGAGGACCCCTTCTTCATCCGAGTTAAGTGGTGGTGGGAGAGCTTCACTGCTTCCAACATAATAAATCCCACTAACTCCACAGACCTTCTGAAGAAGCAGGAACCAAAGCCGTCTAACCCTATCTTGAACATTACTCCACCACTTCATCTAACTATCTCCACCTTTCTGCACATGTTCTGGGTGTAGTAACGCTTGATATTCACCCTCTGAACTTAAGACTTGTTTGACGAGTGCCACGGTTGCCTGGATTTGTCGGGATTTCTTTTTTTCGTAACATGTTACGCCCTCAGGTCTAATACCAAGAAGCCAACTTTGGCGATCAATTGTTTGAAAGGGGATGAAAACAATCTGTTTTATTAGATCAGGATTACTTTGCCAAACTAAAGGCCGAGGGTTTTCGACGTCTTGCCAAGGGACCTTTAGAAATGCCCTCAAATTATCGGGCATCGCACTTGCTGCGACCTCCTCTTCAAGTAGAATAACCGGGTGGCCAGTCATTGGATCTCGCAAATGATTTCCAGTGTCCATTAACGCTTTAATGCGCACTACTTCACGTTCATCACCGCCAAACCTGATTTCCAAATCGTAGATAATTTGATTTAGTAAGGAGTTTCTGTCCTGCCATCTCTGCCAAACAAGCTGTAATAACCACCACATCACTGCCGCTAACGGAAGAATCCACAAATTGCTTAAAACCAGAGTTAAGCGCTCACGACCCAATCCATCCTCAAAATTAAACCACCCCCATAAGGCATACACAAATCCACCAAGACCTGCAGAAAGAAGCCAAAACCCTATCAGCGCTTTGAGAAATCCCCTCAATTTCCTGGTTGGGAAAGCAACCCCAACCATAAGAAAGGGAATAACCCATTTGCTTAATGTGGTCCACGGAGCTACAGAATAACAGGCTAAAACCACTGGAATCTCACCTAGTATAGTCGCAACCAAGATTCTGTACGGTCGGATTGGAAAACGAATGAGCCTACCAATCAGGATAAGAAGCAGAGTGTCCATTCCCCCGTTAATGAGAATATCCAGATCGAGATAAGTCTCTGCTACGTCCATCTGGTACACCCTTTCTAACACTTCTGTAAAAATTATATCTAAAGAAGCTAATAAAACCTGTCGCTTTCAGGGGGGCGAAATGGAATTTTTTAGGAAAACCAATGCGAGTGGTGTAGATTTTTCTCCGAGAAACATATAGGTCGACAGGATATGCAAACTCACCTTCACTTAGGCACTCTAATCATCCTTCACCACACCATAAACGATCACGACATCAAACTCTAACTCCTTTGCCATATTGGCTGGGATTACTAAAGCGCCCTTCACAATTAATCCGTTTTGTGGTTTGACCAGAGATAGCCAATTCGCTCTTTTCCATGACGCTCAAACGAAGCATTGGTTGGCTCTACATACATCGATGCGCTTATAAAACAATTTTAATTGTAAAAATATTGAGCTCGTGTTATTGTAAATTACCTCCCTCATCTACAATTTGGAGAGAGTACTTCTTTCCACAAATCTCCTTCCTTTCATTTTCGCATTCCCATAATACATAATACATAAAGGTGGTAGAGGATCATGGCTATAACTCAAAAAGTAAGTTATACTCAGCAGAAACGTGGCTTAGAAACCATTTCTCACATCGCCAAAGAGTTGCAGGGCATCCTAGATCAATATGAGGATTTAACAAGTGCCGATAAACCCATCAGAGAAGCAATCGATCGCAACCTCGGACCCCATGAATTCTTAGTGCTTTGTGACTTAAACGGACTGGCGTTAGTTCACTCGAATCGTTTACGGGAAGGTATTTACTTTAACAATGAGATTGAGCTCAAAGCTGCTCAATGTACTCAATCCATTACTCAGATTTACCATCGTAATACAGGTGAAGTTTTACTGGACGCTGCAAGTCCAATTTTCATCAAAGGACAGCATCTTTATACTGTGCGTTTAGGTATTCCTCTTCAAAAGCTTCAACTATCCAAGCAGTTGTTTACAGGAATACTTCCCCTTCTTTTTCTCGGTGGAGCCTGGGTTATTTTAAGCTCCTTTTCAACAGTTTCTATTATCTCTTCGCTGATCGCTCTAGGGGTACAAACTCTTTATAGTGTCTGGCTAAAGAATAAATTTAAGACTGCTCTTAACGAAACCTTTAAAGTGACTAAGGCGATCGCCAAAGGGAATTTGAAACTTCTAGCCAAAGCGCATACAGACGATGAATTGGGTAACTTATCTTATGAAGTTAACAAGGTATCTCTCGGCATGAAATCAATCATCACGGATCTGGCTTCTTTTTCCGAGCGAGTTCAGGATATGAGTCAAACTCAAGCCACCCATACTCACACTTTAGTGGAAAATCAAGAAACAATAGCAGCCACATTAGAACAGTTTAGCGCTGGAGCTACTGAACAAATTCAAGGAATGAAGATGTCCCAAAAACAAGTGGATGAAATCCAATCCGCTTCTCAAAGTATCTTAACCAGTACTCAGCAAGTCCTTTCCTTAGCAACATCCGCTAAAGCCACGAGTCATGATGGCAGCTTAGCGGTCAAAGAAGCAATTCGGGAGATGGGCGTTATTTATCAGGTTACCGAGCAAGCCCATCATTCGATTCTGGATTTAGCCGAGCAGGCACAAAAGATCGGGGATATCATCTCAGTTATCAACGGAATCTCCGCTCAAACCAATCTATTGGCCTTAAATGCAGCTATCGAAGCTGCCCGGGCTGGAGAACATGGCAGAGGGTTCGCCGTCGTTGCAGATGAAGTCAGAAAGCTTGCGGACAGTTCAGCTCATTCTTCTCATCAAATTATGGAATTGATTTCTAATGTTCAAGGGATGGTCAAAACAACGGTTGAAAACATTAGTCAAGGAATGGGTGAGGTTAATCATGGCAAAGAGGTGATTGAAAAGGCTGGAAAAGCAATCACCTCTCTAGACGAAGTGATTAATGCTACCTCGATTAAAGTCGACGAAAACCTCCAAAATGCCGATCGATTGCTAACTCAGAGTCAACTCTTAGCCGAAGCTCAAAGGCAAGCTACGTCGATAGCCACTCAATTTGCTGAAGGGGCAACTCAAGCGGCAACGACTGTAGAACAGCAAATGGATTCGACCCAGGAAATAGCCGCCATTTCTGCAGAATTAGCTAAAACTTCGTCTCAATTACACCGTGTTATTCAACGTTTTGATTGGTAGCAAGAATGCATCATAAATAAAGCGGGCAGCTCTTCCGAATGATCTGCCCGCTTTTGTAAGTTTAATAACCCCCACTTCTAGAAGTGGGGGTTATTAAACTTTGGTAAATTGATTTAACCGTTTGCATACTTGCTTTTAATTAACGTCTGCGCCGCAGGAACTCGGGGATATCAACGTCACTTTCCTTGGAAACTGTCTTAATAATGTTCTCCTGAACTTTTCCTGGGGCTACTCCAAATCCAGCCCAATGCTGGTCAAATCCAGTAGCAATCACGGTGACCCTTATTTCTTCCTTAAGATTCTCATCAATGACTGCTCCAAAAATAATATTGGCTTCAGGATCTGCTGCTTCCGCGATAATTCCAGCTGCTTCGTTCACTTCAAAGAGCGTTAAATTAGTCCCACCGGTAATGTTCAGGAGCACACCTTTAGCTCCCTCAATCGAAGTCTCTAGCAAGGGACTGGAAATTGCTTTTCGAGCTGCATCTGCAGCACGATTTTCTCCAGTTGCCTGACCAATACCCATGAGTGCAGAACCTGTATTGGACATAATAGTTTTAACATCCGCGAAATCTAAATTAATCAGTCCAGGAACCGCGATTAGATCAGAAATACCCTGTACCCCTTGCCTCAGGACATCATCAGCAATCCGAAACGCCTCATGAATCGTTGTATGCTTGTCCACTACTTGCAGTAAACGATCATTCGGGATAGTAATCAGTGTATCCACTTTACTTTTGAGTTCAGCAATCCCTTTTTCAGCCTGCATAGCTCGCTTACGGCCTTCAAAGGTAAATGGCCGTGTAACCACCCCTACCGTTAACGCACCCATTTCTTTGGCCACTTCTGCTACAATAGGAGCCGCACCAGTACCTGTTCCGCCTCCCATCCCAGCCGTAACGAAGACCATATCCGCCCCTTTGAGCACCTTAGCGAGTTCTTCGCGACTTTCTTCCGCTGCTTTAGCTCCAATCTCCGGATTAGCGCCAGCTCCAAGTCCTTTAGTCAGCTTTATCCCGATTTGTACCTTTTGACCCGCGCGGGAAAGCTGTAAGGCTTGTGAGTCTGTATTGACTGTTACGAAATCCACCCCTTGTAATCCAGCGGTAATCATACGATTAACCGCATTGTTTCCACCACCACCTACACCAATTACCTTTATTTCTGCAAATTGGTTTAAGTCCGTATCAAATTCCAGCATTTAGGTTATAACCCCCTCGCTTCATTCTAACCTGCTATCCCTTGGAAAGTATCAGGTCTCTAATATTCGGCTTTGCCGTCCAAGCACCTGCATTTGTAAAACCACGATGCCCTAAACTTACCCTACTGCTAATCCAATAATTTCGGTGTTGAACATGCCCATTAACATAAAAATAAAACATTTCATTAAGATAAATTACATACGCTGATACAAATTCTATATGTTAATGCTTTATCCCTCTATTTGAAAAAAAGTTTTTACAAAGTTCCCATAAGATTATCTCAGGCTAAACTCACTTTATTTTTTTATAAGATGCCGTCGAATGCTTCCTAAGTTTTGGAATATACGGACCCCAAATGCCACCACAGCCGCTAAATAAAGATCCACTCCGATACGATCTCCCACGTAGGCTAACAGGGCTGCAAGGAGCATATTACTAAAAAATCCTGTTAAGAACACGGCGCTATCAAAATGATCTTCTTGAGCAGAACGTATCCCTCCTAAGACAGAATCCAAGGCTGCCAGGATTCCGACGGATAAATATTTAGCATATTCAATAGGGACCGAAAACGGGCTGACATACCCAATCGCCAATCCTAATACTAGGCCTAAGAGCGGTAACCACATTTTTACATTTCCTCCCTGATTTAGCGGCCAATCACTGGCTTTACCGCAGTAAAATCTATGTATCGTACCCCTTGTTGAATCGATGTATACCCATTGTCGCTAATAAGTTGATATAAGGCCTTTAATTTATCGATCCAATCATTGGCTTGTCCCAATCGAACTTCTACTCCACTAGTTAAGAACAAGGTCATTTGTTGTATTTCATTGACATGCAGCTCTCCTATCTGTAAAAGCAATTCGGGGGGAGCTTGTCCCAGTAAGCGAAGCGCAGCCGTGAGCAGAGGATTCGCTAGACTTTGACCTGGTCCTACCGTGTCGGAAAGAGTTATTCCACTAATAACAGGATAATCTATTTTGGGCCAACTTTCCAATCGTCGTAGAAATATACCTTCGTTATCGACCTCCAAGACTCCGTTCGGGACCGCGACCAACGCAATCGGGGTTCGTTCTGTCACCTGTATGATAAGAGTGTTGGGAAGCTTCCGCTGGAAATGTACGCTTTGAACAAGCGGGTGTAAAGAAATTTTATGACTTAAGGCCTTTTGATCGAAGAGCAAACTGTTTTGTCCTTGTATCCCATGCGCCAATTTTAAGATATCATTTTCAGAAATCACACTAAGTCCCTGCACAATGACATGTTTAACTGCAAAGGCACCCGAGCGCACAAAGAGCACCATACCCAGTGCAAGCAGCATCGTCAAACCTGCGACATAGAGAAAGGACGTATTCATTTTCTTGGGTTGCATTTTAGCTTTCCTCCTCGTCCCAGTATAACGAATACAGTCCTATTCTGTCATGCTTTTTTAGGAGACTTTTATTGACAAAATATGTCATAAGTTTTTTTTTACACCTTCGACGCTGATTGACTTCAATTACACACGCACAACCTTGGCTCCTAATTGGCAATATTTCTCTTCTAGCCTTTCATACCCACGATCAATAAAATCTACCTTTTCAAGGACTGTAGCTTCCTCTGCCGCGAGTGCTGCCAGAAAAAGGGCTGCACCAGCTCGGAGGTCAGTAGCCTCAACGAAAGCACCTTCTAGAGTTTCCACCCCACGAATCACTGCCGTTCTCCCCTCAACCGTTATTTGAGCTCCCATACGCCGTAACTCATCCACATGCTGAAAACGATTTTCAAAGATCGTCTCAGTAATGATACTAGTTCCTTCCGCACAAGAAAGCAACGCCATAAACTGTGGATGCATATCCGTGGGAAATCCAGGATAGGGCATTGTCTTAAGATCTACACTTTGAATTCTTCCCCGTTGTTGAACACGAACTGCTTCATCCATCAGGGTTATACTGGCTCCTGCTTGGCGTAATTTAGCGATTACCGGTTCCAGATGTTCTGATACTACATTCTCGATCAGCACATTTCCTTCGGTCATGACCGCAGCAATCATATGGGTACCCGCCTCGATCCGATCCGGTATGACAGTATGTTCTGCAGGGTGGAGCGCATCTACCCCGTCGATTCTCAAGACATCCATTCCTGCTCCGCGTACTTTTGCTCCCATTCTATTTAAAAATAGTTGTAAATCGACAATTTCCGGTTCACGTGCCGCATTGCGAATCACCGTTACACCTTTTGCTAAGACTGCAGCCATCATAATATTTTCTGTAGCCCCTACACTTGGGACATCCAAGTAAACATCTGCCCCCTGTAATCGATCCGCCCAAGCTTCGATATAGCCATGTTTTTCTTTTACTCTTACACCAAGTTGTTGAAGCCCCTTAATATGTTGATCCATAGGACGTGAGCCTATGGCACAACCACCAGGTCTAGAGATTTTCACCCGCCCATACCGAGCCAATAGTGGACCTAAAATTAAATTTGAAGCACGCATTTTGCGCATGAGTCCTTCATCGACATCACAGGACTCTAAAGCCCCAGCATTAACAAGTAAAGCCTCATTTTGACGCACAACCTTGCATCCTAAATGCTCAAGTACCTCAACCATATGAGTAATATCTGCTAAATCCGGTATTTCTAATAAGGCTGACGACCCCTCAGCTAGAAGGGTTGCTGCCAATAAGGGAAGGGAAGAGTTTTTCGCTCCACTTACCCGGATATTTCCTTCTAACCGTTGTTTTCCGGTGATGACATACCGATCCATCGCCATAATCCAACCTCCTCTTCACAGGTGTCAATTCTCTAAATCTTTTGCAAACACAAGATTTTCGGAGGAAATACTCTCTACTTCTGTTTGCAAAGTGATTCCATATTTGCTGCGAACATCCTTCATAATAGCCTCTATTAAAGCAAGTACATCTTTCGACTTGGCCTCACCGGTATTGACGATAAAATTTGCATGTTTCTCAGAAACCTGAGCACCACCCATACTTTTCCCCTTCCAACCTGCAGCTTCAATTAATCGGCCGGCTGAATCACCCGGAGGATTACGAAAAACACTTCCCGCATTAGGTTTCTCGAGGGGTTGATTAGCTGATCTCTTGACTAAGTTTTCTTTCATGGTCTTTAAAATTTGCTCCCGATCTCCTCTGGAAAATGCTAGTTGGACTTCAATCACCCAAGCCTGGTTCCGTAAAGAACAGAAACGGTAAGCAAATTTAAGTTCTTCACGTTCTAACCTTTTCAGCGTGCCATCCATCTCCAGTACGGTGACACTCCTGATTTGAGAAGCTATTTGAGAGCCATGGGCTCCGGCGTTCATAATAACTGCACCGCCAATAGATCCAGGAATTCCCCGTGCAAACTCTAAACCGCTCCAACCTCGTTCCCCCGCCTCTTGCGCCAAGCGGGCCAATGGGTACCCCGCTTCGACTCGAACAGTGTAATCACCCCAATGAATCTCTCGCAATGCAGTGGTCACCATCGTTATTCCAGGAAGACCTTCATCTGGCAACAGTAAATTAGACCCTCGTCCGATCAACCAAACAGGAATTTCAGCCTCTTTGGCACGTTGCCAGACACTTAACAAATCCTTAGCATTTTCAGGCCAATATACGACCTCAGCGGGCCCACCAATCTTCCAAGTGCTCAATTGGTTCAGTGGATATTTTCTCTCCACACGTCCCGTTATTCCATCCAAAATCATTGATTTTCCACCTCATGTTATCCACCATTCGTGTGGTCTTCCAAAGAGTGTCCAGAGCCAACCTAATATCCAGCCAAGAAACCCCCATATCAAGACACAAAGCTATAGTCTGACACGCCATTTGTTCTTCTAAGGGTTCTGGCCAACGCGGCATATGACCTAGATAACAATGCCTCCTCGTACAGCGATAAAAATCAACCTGAGTTTCTCGGACTACCCAAGTCGTTTGTTCATTTTCTCTAAGCTGCACTCTTCTTCCTAATCTACTTTTATCGACAAGTCCCTCCAACCATGATTCTGGAATCAACCAATGTAAGCCTTGCTTCCGCTCACATTGCCATTCTCCATCTGCCCTCGGCCAAAGTATCGTCGGTTCAAACCCAGCCATCTCTAAAATATGTCCTAACAAGGGACGTCCATCGATGAGTACCGTCGGTTCAGAAATCCATAAGACGAGTTCATCCTCCAGAAGATTATGTATCAAGGATTGTATAGGTAATTGATTTATCCCTTGGGCAAGTGCCCGTTTTCTCCAGGAATCATGCTCCAACGCCTCTGGCCAATATGCCAATTCTGTCACAGGCTGCCATTCACCAGACTTGCACATCTCTGGGAAAGGTTTCTCCATCCAGCATTCCGAAGGTTCTTCAAGTAAATCCTCCGCAGATGGTTCTAACTCAGAGCATTCTAGCTGAATCCCTTTCAACACGGCCCGTACCCCCTTAATTCCGGGAGCCGCAGAAGAAGCGACCAGTTGAATTTTACGTTTTGGCCACACCACGCTCACTCCTTTACTTTGTTTACTGCCATATGCTATGCATCGGAGTAAAAAGGTGTGAGCATTCTCGATGTTCGATATTCGATATTCGTAGTTCGAACGACGCACTCGATATTCGTTCTTTAATTATTCCCTTCTCGAACCACAAACTTCATTATCGTTCTCCTCTTTTCGAACCACGTACCTCGAATATCGAACCACGAGCTAGTGCCAAGCAATTTCCCTACAAAGATCTACGATTTTAGTTAGAGCTTGAGGTTGCGCAAGCTTTCGTGCAGCGGCTCCCATTGTAGCGAGAAGCTTTGGTTGAGAAATCAGACCATCCACTTCTTTCCATAACCGTTCTCCATTACACTCTGAGTCCAAGATGATTTGCGCAGCACCAGCCTGAACGAGCGCTTGGGCATTATGTTCTTGATGATTCTCTGCAGCATAAGGATAGGGAATTAATACACTGGGAATGCCAGCCACCATCAGCTCCGCTAAGGAAGCTGCACCAGCCCGACCTATGTAGAGGTCAGCACAAGCCAAGGCTTCAGGCATATCGCTCAAATATTCTAAGACACGCCAACCAGGACGTTGCCACGTAATTCCTCGTTTTTGAAGTTCTTCGATCGTTTGGGAGTAGGTCATTTGACCGGTTGCCCAAATCACCTGAATATCCGTGCGTTGGGCGAGATGCTCTAAGACAGTGATCATGGCCTTATTTATGGTAAGTGCACCCCGGCTCCCACCCGTTACTAGCAAGGTCAAACGCTCAGCGCGTAAACCAAACTTCTTCGCGCCCACCTCTCGAGTGACCTTTCCTATTTCCGCACGAACTGGAAGCCCCACTAACTCCAGTTTTTTCAATGCGCCAAAATGTGAAATACTTTCGGGAAACGTAACCATTACTCGGCGAACAAACCTTGCTAAAACTCGATTCGTGATTCCAGGTAAAGCGTTTTGTTCATGAAGCAAGGTTGGAATATTGAAAAGAGAAGCTGTCAAGACAACCGGTCCTGACACATATCCTCCAGTTCCTATGACTAGATCTGGATGGAACTGTCGTAAAATAGTCTTTGTTTCCCAGAGGGCCTTTAGACTTTTACCTAATACTTTTATCGTATCGGGGCTTAACCTGCGAGGAAGCCCTTTTCCTGAAACCCCCACAAACTCGATCCCAGCCTCTGGCACTAAACGTGCTTCCATACCATCCTTAATTCCCACATAGAGAATTTGAGTCTCAGCGTCACGCGCCAATAATCCTTTGGCAATGGCTAAGGCCGGATATATATGCCCCCCTGTTCCACCACCAGTCAAAATCACACGCACTATCTATATACCCCTTTCTCCACTTCCAAGACTTCCACTCTCAAGCCCCACAAACCCACATGCACTCGAACTTCGAACCTCGAACATCGCACTTCGAGTTCACCTTACTTCTTTGGAAATATTCAGGAGCACTCCAACCCCTAACATTGTAAAAACGAGCGATGTGCCCCCATAGCTTATAAAGGGTAAGGTGATCCCAGTAACTGGCAATACCCCGCTCACAACGCCCATGTTGATCATCGCTTGGATTGACACCATAGCCGTTAGCCCCACCGCCAGAAAACCTGTAAACGCGTCTGGAGCCCTCATTGCTACCCGAAACCCTCGCCAAGCGAAGAGGAAAAAGAGTAGGATAATCAAGGTAGCACCGATAAAACCCAGTTCTTCTCCAATCATGGCAAAGATAAAGTCCGTGTGGTTTTCCGGCAAATACAGAAACTTCTGGCGACTCTGCCCTAACCCTAAGCCAAATAATCCTCCTGGACCTAATGCTAAGAGTGACTGGATCGTCTGGTATCCGTTTCCTAACGGATCGGCCCAGGGATCTAAAAAAGCAAAGATACGCCGCATGCGATAGGGCGCAGCGGCAATAGCTGCCACGACTAAGCCGAGCCCTGTTCCTGCTAAGGCAAGAAGATGACTAACCCGTGCGCCTGCCGCAATCAACATAAAAAACGTCGTAGCCGCAATAACCAGTGTTGTTCCTAGATCCGGCTGGAGCATGATAAGCCCCGCAATTACCCCGAGTAAACCAAGGATAGGTAGAACCCCCTTGCGAAACGACTCGATCTTATGAGGATCAAAGGCTAGTAAATGGGACATCATCAAGACCATAGAAAGCTTAATCACTTCCGAGGGCTGGATTGACAGAGGTCCAAGCCCAATCCAACGATCAGCACCATTGACCTTTCTACCTATGCCCGGGATTTTAACGGCTATAAGTAAGGCTATTGCTAGAAAAAGGGCAGGCTTGGCAAATTGACGCAACCAGCGCAAATCAACCCACATACTGAAGAACATCGCTACTAGTCCCATCGTTACCCACATTATTTCCATCTTGAGATAGTGATAAGGATCGTCAAACTGTATGAACCCTCTGACAGCACTTGAGCTGTAAACCATGATAAACCCTATCCCTAACAGAGCTAAAATCGCTCCCAGCAAGACCAAATCAGGTCGATGATACTTTCGCATTGATAGTTCCCCCTTTATTATTGAATGGGTTCCCTATAATGCCTACGCACTAACTCCTTAAACAATTCCCCTCTTTGCTCATAATTCTTAAACATATCCCAACTTGTACAAGCAGGGGATAATAAAACAACATCACCAGGAATCGCCTCGGAAATCCCCGTTTCTACACCCTCCTCGAAGGTGTTCACCTTAATAATCCTCTGCACCCCTTCGTCCCGGGCAGCTTGTTCCATCTCATCGGCCGCTTGCCCCAATAAAACAAGGCTCTTAACCTTGCCTCGAACAACTTTCATAAACTCGTGGAAATCAAGTCCTTTATTTTTACCCCCAGCAATCAGCACCAAAGGTTCGTCGAAGGCTAACAAAGCCTTGGTAGCTGCATCCGTATTAGTCCCTTTGGAATCATTGATAAAAAGAATCCCTTCAAACAATCCCACAACTTCTTGTCGATGTTCTACTCCTTTAAACTGTCGCAGACCTTCTGCAATCTCTGTCCATGAAAGGCCAAACGCCCTCGCTGCAGCTGCAGCTGACATAACATTTTCTAGATTATGTGCGCCACGAAGCTGAAGGTCTTTCTTGGAAATAATCGGTATCATCGTCCTCTTTGCCTTTTCAGCATAGACGATCTGGTCGTGCCAAAGACTAATCCCATCCTGCAAAAAAGAGGTCGGACTGAAATACATGACCCTACTTCTCAATTTTGGTCCTAAATCTCGGACTAATGGATCATCCCAATTCAGGATCGCTAAATCCATTTCCGTTTGGTTCTCGAAAATTCGAGCTTTGACCTTCAGATACTCTTCTAGAGTACCATGCCTATCCAAATGATCTGGCGTAAGATTAAGCAAAATACCAATCTGGACCCGGAGCTTATGGATAAACTCCAATTGAAAACTAGAAAGTTCAGCCACGACAATGCTGTTTTCATCCATCTTGTCCACCTGTCCACTTAAAGCGACCCCAATATTCCCTGCGACCATCGTAGACCGACCAGTCAGCTTCGCTAATTCCCCAATTAAAGTGGTGGTTGTCGTTTTACCATTCGTTCCAGTGACCCCAACACAAAGTGCAGGGCAATCATACATAGCCAGCTCTACTTCGCTCCACACGGGTATATTAAGGGAAATCCCCTCCTGTACCAAAGAAAGCTTAGGCGATACCCCAGGAGATAAGATAAGTAGCTCAGGCTTAATCTCCCCAAAGTTCGGTACAAATCCTAGCAGCAAGTGATCTTGATCAAGTCCTAACTCTTCAACCCCAGCGAGCCTCTCACTTGACTGTTGATCTGTCAGGAAAACCTCCGCACCCAAGTTCTGCAGTTTCCGAACAGCCCCCTGCCCGCTAAGCCCTGCACCAATTACCAGAACACGTTTATTCATCCAATTCACGTTCTTCGTCCTCCGCAAACCACAGATTTTTCGGCTCAAATAGCTCCATTACATATCAATCATATGCTCAGTCAGACCTATTTTTGCAAGTTCATTTCAAATCTTTCAAAGTATCCTAGCAAGTCTCCGTTCTCATCTCTTACCGGCACAATATAAATTCGTTCATTTCTCTGATTAACCTTCAAAAAGACTTCATTAGCATGATTTTTGAGTTGTTCGACGACAGATTTTATCATTTCCTCTGATTTAGGATTCTGATGGCAATCAAATATCGACTTTCCGATTAAATCACGGTAACCACGTTCTTGATAATAATGGTATTCTGCCCTTTTATTCAAGTACTTTATAACATGATCACAATCGACAAATACAACCGGATATGGGTAAGCATCCAAAATATAAGACAGCATTTTTTCTCTATCCACAATAGACCTCCTAATGGTTTTCGTGCAAGCTCTCCTATAAAGTTTTCCCAAGTACCAACAAGGCAAAAGAATCCTTGGCAAGCACTTTATCTCCATGATATTTCAAAATTGTATTGAACCCTAATTTCGTCCAAAAATATAGTCCTGACCAATTTCTAAGTGTTACTCCAAGCCTAGCCTGACGAAACCCTAATTCAAGTGCTTGTTCACATAATTTGTTGATGACCTCTTGACCATAGCCATTATTACGACAATCTTCACAAAACAAAAGTGTAGCAATGTATAGTACCTCTTTGTCAGGATAGCCATGATAGAATTCAATAAATCCAACAATTCGAGCTGAATCCTTAAGAGTAATTAATTGAATCTTATAAAACTCTTTCATTCCATTAGGCGGTAAATTACCTTGCTTAACACCATTAAGTATATAGTCAGTAGTCACTTCATGATCCCTAGTCCATCCCTCCGCACTTTGAGACTGTATGTATATTTCCTGTAAACTGTCCACATCAAGTAAATTCGCATCTCTAATAATCAATCTCTCTGTTTCCCATAAGTCTGCTATCAAAGATTTATTATCCACTAATTCTCTACTCAGCACAACTGATTTCTCCCCTATTTTACGTTTCAAGATATTAATTTGTGGTTTAGATAAAACACCTAGAAAACAGAGAAGAGAAGACGGTTCTTAATGCAAGTCAAGAACCGTCCCCAACTTGCACAAATCACACCAAGCGCATTTGCGTCCATAACGCAAACAACCCCCACCTTATTCTTCTCCCGTCGACCCAAGACCAGAGGAAGTTTCTTAGCTTAGAGAGCATGTGAGAGGAATTGCGTCAATGAGCGCAGAGGATATGGCGTTAAGAAACTCAACGGTTCACATGCAGAAAGCCCAGAGGTTTTGAGTTTTAGCCATAGCCTCAAGGGAATAGCAATGGATCACGATAGTCTCCGGTGGAGAGTATCGCCGAAGCCGCTGATCCCAAAAGGAACACTTCGCGGCGTAGGATGTGCGAACGTGCTAAGAAACTTCCTCCGACTTCCTCAGTGCTTCCCCCTCTACCCCAACGTCGGCATATACCCTATAATCCCCAGCACAGCACAAATCAGTGCCACCGTCCAAAAAACGATGACCACTTTCCATTCACTCCAGCCTACGAGTTCAAAGTGATGATGAAGTGGACTCATCTTAAAGACTCGTTTCCCCGTCGTTTGAAACGAGATAACCTGAATAATCACTGAGAGTGCCTCCATTGCGAATAATCCGCCGATAATGATCAGCACTAATTCGCTCTTTGTCAGCACAGCCAAACTAACTAAAGCCCCACCTAAAGCCAATGAACCCGTGTCCCCCATAAAGACTCGGGCAGGATAAGTATTAAAGCGCAAAAATCCTAGACACCCGCCAACCAAAGCAGCCGCAAAAACGGCCATATCTGTCTCATGCGCCAGAACAGCTACCCCACCTCCATGAATTGCCGCTAACAGAGCAATTACCACATAACTTGCCCCGGCAAACATGGTAGTTCCCGCAGCCAAACCGTCCAATCCGTCGGTGAGGTTTACCGCATTCGTCATGACTACAACAACTAAGGAGATCAAAACATAGTAAAACCAGCCCAGTTCCAAGTGAATGGCTGTGAAAGGAATCGCCACATCCGTTCCCCGACCCAACCAATAAACCGAAACCCACAAAAGAATAAAGGCCAATCCAAACTGCCCAATCAATTTTTGATAGGCACGCAGCCCTAAAGAACGATGCATGACTACCTTAATAAAATCATCTATAAATCCGATTAAACCATATCCCAAGGTGATCCCTACTAAGGTGACCATTTCCAGGGAGGTAGGTTGTTCAGCAGAAAACAAAGCACTCACAATGATACCGACAAGAAAAATCATCCCACCCATCGTAGGCGTTCCAGCCTTTTTCAAGTGTCTTTTAGGACCATCATCTCGTACTGTTTGACCGAACTTAAGAATTCTCAAGACCGGTATCAAAAATGGACCTAAAACTAAGGTAATGATTAAGGCTAATCCTGCCGCTAAGACCAAACGCTCAGACATGTGTCATTCCATCCTTTACTCTGATCTTTCGATTCGGGTAGTAATCTCTTCCATCTTCATACCCCGAGAACCTTTAATTAACACCCAGGTCCCTGGGCCAAGCAGAGTAAGGAGATCCAGTGCCTTCTCGATCGCCTCTTCACGCGTATTCGTCACCTTAATCTGATTCTCAAGATATCCGGCCATTCTAGCCCCCTGGGCAATTTCCTCTGCTAATTTACCCACAGTGATCAGTCTACTGACCCCCAACTCAGCAAGGGTCTGACCTACTTCACGATGACCTGATTCAGCCGCAGTTCCAAGTTCATACATCTCGCCTAAAATTGCCAGGGATTTATTCACACCCGCTCGTCCTTTGAGAACTTGTAAGGATGCTTTCATCGATACCGGATTCGCATTATAGACATCATTGAGCAGGACAGTTCCCCCAACTCCTTGACGAACCTCTAAGCGCATTCTAGATAATTCTAACTCTTCTAATCCTACACACCCCTCAGCTAATGAAACACCCAAAGCCGTGCCGACCGCAAGGGCTGCTAAGGCATCTAACACATTATGAGTACCGGGGAGCGGAAGTTTAGCCTTGGCCGTTTCGTCTTGAAAAGTCACATCAAACGTTGTCCCCAAGGCCCCCCAAGAATTAAGCTGTGCCCCTTTTATCTGAGGTAACGCAAACTCACCCTCAATACCATAATATCGAATTAAATGCGAATCGTTCTTCGCCATCTTTACTGAAAACAAGTCCTCAGCGTTAAGGATCGCTATTCCCTCTTCCGGTAGAGACTCAACCAATTCCCACTTTGCTTGGGCAATTCGCTCTTGAGTTTGTAATAGCTCTAAATGAGTGGTGCCAATATTCGTGATAACCCCGATATCTGGTCTAGAAATATCGCACAAGGCTTTGATTTCCCCTAAACCCCTCATCCCCATCTCCAAGATCAAGAGTTCAGTACCCAGTGGAGCGTTAAGGACTGTTATCGGAAGTCCCAATTCATTGTTCTGATTTTCCTTATTGCGATGAACTCGAAAACGCTGAGAGAGCACTGCTGCGATCATGTCCTTCGTGGTAGTTTTCCCGTTACTACCAGTAACCCCGACCACCTTACAGCCTAATTCTCTACGCCAAGACCTAGCTAATTCTTGTAGTGTATTAAAGACCGATTTGACAAGCAGGAGAGCTTTCCCTTCTGGGACAGCAGGGCTGTTTACAAGTGCTTGAAAGCGAGCCTCTTCAGCAATTACCAGAACAGCCCCATTCTTCCAGACAACGTCAATATAATCATGTCCATCCACTTTTTCTCCAGGTAGCGCGAAAAACATCTCCCCGCCTTGTGCTTGACGACTATCTATAATACACCCCTCAACCTCAAGATCAGGGTTGCCGATCAAGGTTCCCTTGACAATTCGGGCTACTTCCTTAGTGGTCCACTTACGCATAACCTAGCCCCCTCACTGCTTCACGCGCTACTTCTCGGTCATCGAAAGGATGAACCTCCGCCCCAAAGATCTGGTAAGTTTCATGTCCTTTGCCAGCAATCAGAATTGTGTCTCCAGGTTTCGCCATGCGACACGCTGTCCAGATAGCTTCACGCCGGTCTGGTAAGGCGACATAGTCTACTCCTGACACTCCCGTTAAAATTTCTTGGATGATCTGATCAGGATTTTCTGAACGAGGATTATCCGAGGTCACAAAGAGAAAATCGCTCCCCCGCGAGGCAACCTCTCCCATAAGAGGTCGTTTACTGCGATCCCGGTCTCCCCCACACCCAAAGATAGTGAAAAGTCTCCCCTTCGTAAAATCCCTAGCGGTCCGCACGACGTTTTCTAAGCCATCGGGTGTATGAGCGTAATCCACGATGACCTGGAATGGTTGACCAAGTCGAACACTTTCAAAACGACCCGGTACGCCAGAAATATCTGCTAATGCTTCTGCTACTGCTGCGCTATCATATCCTCGTTCAACACCCCAGGCGAAGGCTGCCAAAGCGTTATAAACACTAAAGAACCCTGGGGTAGCATACTCTATCTCCTGGCTATGCTGGCGGAAACGAACCTGAAATCTAACCCCCTCAGTGGTGACCTCAACGTTCTCTGCGCGGTAATCCGCCTCGTTGTGAATTCCATAACTCACGACTGCAGCCGCGGAAGCGTGACTTAATTCAAAAAATGCCGGATCATCTCCATTTAAGATACTAATCTTTGGAGAGGATTTCTTACCTTTTAAATAATGCGCAAACAAACGAGCTTTGGCCTCAAGATAATCCTCCATTGTCTTATGATAATCTAAGTGATCTTGTGTCAAATTTGTAAAAATTCCTGCGTCAAATTCGCAGCCTACTACGCGCCCAAGAGCCAAGGCATGGGAAGACACTTCCATCACTGCTAGGTCTACACCTTCAGCAACCATTTCTCCTAAGAGTTTTTGAACCTCAAGAGCTTCTGGTGTCGTTCGCTCTCCCGGAATATCCCGGCCATCAATCCGTGAACCCAGGGTTCCGATAATACCGACTTTCTTGTCTTGCTTTGTCCCGATTTTCTCAATAAGGTAGGTTATGGTCGTTTTTCCATTGGTCCCCGTCACACCCACCAACTCTAGTTGTTCACTGGGTTGACCATAAACATTAGCCGCTAAGAGTCCCAAGACCTGGCGGACGTTTGAAACCTTGACTTGAGGAACATCGAGGGGTAAAAACCGCTCAACGATTAACGCCACAGCCCCGGAAGAGATGGCACTTGCTGCGAAGTCATGACCGTCCACTGTAAAGCCAGGTACGCAAGCATAAAGATCGCCCGGCTGAACGTGCCGAGAATCCATCGTTATCCCCTGAATAATGACTTGGCTATCCCCAGATGCCTCAAGCACCTCAATTCCGTTCGTTATATCTGATAATGGTTTGCATACTGTGGGCATGCCTCATCTTCCTTTCCAACGTTTTCCGAACGACCCATCTTATAATTAATCCAACTAATTTATTATAGACAAAATACCCCTTCGACAGACCTGAATGAGTTTCTAATGCCCTAGTGAACTGGCGGAGATTGGAATACGCCCCGTCAGACTACGAATTGCTTCGATATCTTCATCCTCATCTTCCCACCATCTCGCCAGGGTTGGAGTGGATGCATCCGCTCCAAGGTAGAGGAGTACATTGGACTCAGCTTCTACTTGCGCATCCCCATGAGGAATTTGATCGAGAACCATCTCGCCCTTACCCTCCGTTATAGTCTTAAACCCTGCTTGAGCTAAAATCTTTTCCGCTTCAGCTAAAGGCTGGCCTAAGACTGAAGGAACGATAGCCGCCTTTTTAATAGGTGGGAATTCAAGGCCAGGCAAAGGTTTACCAGGTGTCAATGGTGCCTGAGGATCTGGTTTAACACCCAGGTATCTTAAAGAATCTAGCAGGACAGTCTGGACAACGGGGGAGGCTACGACCCCGCCGTAAAACGGAACACCATCGATGACACAAAGTATAGCCAGTTTTGGTTTGTCTGCAGGGGCAAACGCCACAAAGGAAGCGACATACTCCCCTTGAATATATCCCCCGTTGGCTACCTTCTGAGCTGTCCCAGTCTTGCCTGCCACTCGATAGCCAGGGAGGAACGATCTCCGTCCGGTTCCATTAGTCACGACAGATTCTAAGACTTCACGTTCTAATTTAGAGGATTCTTCACTGATGACTCGGCGAATTTCTTCCTTTTCAAAGGGGGTAATCACCCTTCCGCTGGGGCCTACAATCTCTGCTACCAGTTGGGGTTTCATTAAGGTCCCACCGTTAGCCACCGCTGAAACCGCGGCCAATAACTGGATAGGGGTAACATTATTCGTTTGCCCGATGGACATCGTCGCTAAGTCCAGCGCCGTTGCTTTTTTCTTATTGGCCAGAATCCCTAGCGCTTCACCGGACATTTCAATTCCTGTTTTCTTGCCAAACCCGAAATCACGCAAATACTTATAAAAATTATCCATCCCCAGACGCTGTCCCATTTCGATAAAACCTGGATTACATGAATTTTCAGCTACTTGCAAATAGGTTTGGTCGCCATGCCCTCCCGCTTTCCAGCAACGCACATTTTTCCCTAGTACCGTATAAGCCCCTTTATCAAAAAAATGCTCTGTAAGCTTAATTTTCTTTTCCTCAAGGGCTGCTGCTAGCGTGATAATTTTAAAGGTCGACCCTGGTTCATAGCCATTCTGAATCGCAATATTTCGTCGCGTACTAGGATCTGCTTCTTGATAGTGATTCGGATCAAAGGTCGGTGCTGAAGCTAAGGCCAGCATTTCCCCCGTATTGGGATCCATCACCAAAATAGAAGCGTTTTTAGGGACCTTGCCGTTCATATTGATTCCTTGACCGGTCATCAGCTTTTGTAACTCTCGCTCCGCAAAAGCCTGAATATTTTTATCGATGGTTAATCGTACAGTGTCGCCTTGTTTAGGAGCCAAATACTGATGTTCCGCCTGAGGAAGTGGAATCCCATTGGCCGCAAATTCTTGGAGAATACTGCCGGGAATCCCTTTCAGCTCTGTTTCCCGGGTCAACTCTATCCCTTCAAGGCCCTGACTGTCAATTCCTGCATATCCGATAATATGGGCAGCTAAGGTTCCGTTCGGATAATACCTTTGGCTATCCTCCGTAGTCCCTATTCCTGGTAAATTTAACGCCCGTACTTGGGCTGCCACTTCTGGCTTAACACGCTTCTGAACATATTCTAAAGCCGAACGTTTAGTGATCCGCGCTTCAATCTCTTGTGCAGTTTTCCCCAGCAGTGGGGCTAAGATAACCGCCATCTCTTTGGCTCTACCGGACTGCCGAACTTCTGCGGGAACAGCATAGACCGTTTCACTACTGACACTCATCGCTAAGATATTTCCTTGACGATCCTCAATATTTCCACGTTTAGGCGCCACAGGTACACCACGGAAGTGAGAATCATCCGCTTTTTTGCGCAAATCAGCTCCCTGACTCAGTTGCACGAACCCCAATCGAACGATTAAGACGATCAAAAAAATACTCACACACAAAAAAAGAAAAGCGATTCGTTTACGCATGACGACAAAAGGACTCATTAGTCCTCACCCCCACCTTTCTGGGGTCTCCGCGTACCCAAAGCGCCATTCTCTTAACGTTGTGTTGAAGCAAAGAAGCTCGTAAAAATATGTGAAAATTGCTGAAGTGTCGTGGGGTTAGCTTCAGTCGGTTGATCTAAGGCTTGGGTCGTAGGATCCCCTTTTTGACTTTTGACCGCAGGTACTGCACCTGCCATATACACTTTTCCGGTTGGTTTTTCCATACCCATAGATAATGCTACACTTTCAATTCTCCCCACTGCCCGAAGTTTGTCAGCCTCCATCTGAAGCAGATCATTCTTCATTTTGATGGCAGAAATCTCCTTTTCCAGACTCCGTACCTGCGCCCCCTTGACGACAGTGAGCTGGATTGTTTCCGCACCAATTGCACCAGTCAGCCCAACAATGCAAGCCAAGGCCATGATGCACTTGATTTTGTGGTATTCTTTCCCCTTTTTTGTGGTTCGAGGATTTCTCTGGGCCTGGGTTTGGGTTAATGGTTCTTGCCAATCTATCGTTTCTTGCGCCACTACCATGGGTATTCTTCCTCCTTAAGCTTTAGACTTTATATTTTTTCGGCAACCCGTAATTTTGCACTTCTTGAGCGCGGATTCTGCTCAACTTCCTCTTCTGAGGGGAGAATAGGTTTACGTGTCAATACCTTAGCTATAGCCTTTGCCTCACATCGGCAAATGGGCAGTTCTGGTGGACAAGTGCAGCGCCCAAGCCAAGATCTCATTCGCTCTTTGACGATCCGGTCCTCAAGTGAGTGAAACGTAATTACGCCCATTCGTCCACCATGATCTAAGCAACGCATGGCTTGATCGAGTACGCGATCTAATACCCCTAATTCATCGTTTACAGCAATCCGGATCGCTTGAAATGTCCGTTTGGCCGGATGAGGTCCACTACGTCGCACTGCTGCCGGAACCGCTGCTTTGATCGCTTGAACTAAATCGCCTGTGGTTTCAAGCGATCGCTCATGGCGTGCTTGAACAATAAATTGGGCAATTCGTTTCGACCATTTTTCTTCCCCATACTTCCAAATTAGCTGCGCTAACGCCTCTTCGCTCCACGTATTGACGATTTCCCGTGCATTTAAACTACCTGAAGGATCCATACGCATATCCAAGGGGGCATCCTGCATGTAACTAAAACCCCGTTCGGCTTCATCTAGTTGAGGGGATGAGACCCCTAAATCGAATATGATTCCATCGACAGGCAGCAGGTCTAATTCTTGAAGAGAAACTTCTAACGCTTCAAAGTTGCGATTAATCAAAGTGACCCGCTCATCCTGGCCTAAAATCTCTTCAGCATGTTGGATAGCTTGTCTATCCTGGTCAAAGCAGATCAGTTTTCCAGAAGCTCCCAGCTTCGAAAGAATCCTTTGGCTATGTCCGGCTCCACCTAATGTGCAATCGACATATCGACCCGTTAGATTCGAAACGACTGCATTCACAGTCTCATTCAATAACACTGTAACATGATGAAAATCCAAGCAAATCCGTTCCTTTCTATATACCGAGCTGAACTAAGGATTCAGCAGCGCTGGCATAAGCACTTTCTGCTTGCCGACTGTAGTCTGTCCAAAGTGCCTGACTCCAAATCTCGACACGACTTGACACTCCTACCAGAACTAGATCCTTTTCCAACTGCGCATAATCACGCAAATTTGCCGGCAATAGAATTCTTCCCTGCTTGTCCAGTTCACATTCTGTCGCCCCAGAGAAAAAGAAACGGACAAAGGCACGAACATCTGGTTGGGTAAACGGTAACGCACGGAGCTTCTCTTCTAAAATACTCCATTCTGAACGAGGGTAAACAAACAAACAGTGATCTAAGCCTTTGGTCACAATGAATTGTTCCCCCAAGCCTTCTCGGAATTTCACCGGAATTATTAACCGGCCTTTTCCGTCAATCGTATGAATGTGTTCCCCCATAAACATAGTGCTCACCCCACTGTAGTGGATATCCGCCCCACTTTACCCCACTTCTTCCCACTATTCTCCATGCATGATGATAATCCTGCTTCCTTATTCACTTTTTTTAATAAAAGTCCAAAGACAGGAATAAAGTCCTACCGTATCTGCCCATTAGCCTATGACACTTTCTCGCACACAAAGAGGCTGTAACAAACTCGGAATGAGTTTGTTACAGCCTCTGGTGTCTGCTCTCTGCAATCACATTGCATTGCTTAGTACTATTCTATGCTAAATGAAGTGGTTTACCGTCGATCCCGTGTGCTGCCTCCATAATGGTTTCTGGCAACGTTGGATGGGCATGGACCGTCCGAGCAATATCCTCTGCCCGCAGTCCTTTTTCTACCGCAATGACTAATTCTGAAATCAAGGTGCTGGCCTGCGGTCCCATGATACTAGCCCCCACAATCACTCCTTCAGCATCAGCTAAAATCTTAACAAGTCCAATGCTTTCTCCTAAGGCTAAGGCCTTGCCATTCGCGGAGAATGGGAACTTGCTTACACGGTAATCCTTACTAGAAGCTTTAAGTTCCTGCTCGGTATACCCTACTGTGGCAATCTCGGGATGCGTAAAAATGGCGCTTGGTATAGCGCTATATTTCATCTCTACAGAATGACCTGCAATATGTTCTATTGCTATAATTCCTTCAGCAGAAGCCACATGAGCCAACATAATCCCACCGACTACATCACCAATGGCATAAACATTAAGAAGGTTCGTCTGCATCTGAGCATTTACTTTGATAGCGCCTTTTTCAAGCTCCAGACCCAATTTATGAACGTCAATTCCTTGGAGATTGGGTTTACGACCGGTGGATAGTAGTACCCGATCAGCAGGAATATCTTTTAATCCTTTGGCATCTTCAACCTGGACTACAAGACTTTCTCCATCTTGAGAAATCTGTTTAACTGCTGTCTTAGTAAAAACATCGATTCCAGATCGCTTTAACAGCGGAGTTAAGCGCTTGGGAATTTCCTCGTCTAAGGTTGGCAGCAAAGTTGGCAGCATTTCTACGACACTTACCTTGACTCCAAAGGCTTCATAAATCGACGCAAATTCTAAGCCAATCACACCTCCTCCGATGACCACAAGGCGTTTAGGCAACTCTTTTCCTTCCAGAATTTCCTCACTTGTTACCACCCCGGGAAGATCTGCGCCAGCAATCGGAATACGCATGGGTACTGAGCCTGTTGCTATAACAACCTTCTCAACCTGGATATGTTCAACTCCGTTATCCGTCGTCACAGAGATTTGACCAACTTGATTAAATTCTCCCCAACCCTTGATTACACGGATGTTTCCCGCTTTCATCAATTTCTCAACACCACTCACGAGCGCATTAACAATTTGATCCTTACGGGCGTTCACAGCCGCAAAGTCTACACGCTTTTCGCTCACAAACAAGCCAAATTCCTCAGCTCGTCCCATCTCACGCCATAAATCTGCGCTTTTCACCAAAGCTTTGGTAGGTATACACCCTCGGTTTAAACACGTACCACCTAATCGTTCTCCCTCAATCAGCACAACTGATAAACCCAATTGAGCAGCTCTTAGTGCGCAGACATATCCTCCAGGCCCTCCGCCAAGAATACCAACTTGATAATCCACGTTAACTCTCTCCTTCCATACCATTCTCCAGTATTCTACTCACATAGTCATTTTCCCTGCCTGTTTTATCAACTATGTCCAAGACAATCACTCCCTATGCACATGCCTAATTTCAACGTGCAGGTAAACTCCTTACAAAGACCTAAACCCTGAGTTTCACTCAGGGCTTAGGTTTAGTTATATTATAAGCTCTCATCTTGAAGGTTTTAATCATGACACCTGAATGGTACGTGTGATCTACCCTCTGAATTCTGATACTCCTAATACTCCTGTTAATCTTGATGCTCCTGGAATAAATAAGATTTGTCCTGGGTAAATCAGATCTGGGTTACGAAGGTTATTCGCAAGAATTATGGCTTGCATTGTTGTACCATAACGTTTTGCAATTTTATAAATTGTATCCCCTGTTTTTACTACATAGACTTCCGGTTCAGGGGTAGGGGTAGGGATAGGGATTGGCATCGGAGTCGGCATTGGACAATGTTGCTGATGATGCATCATGTGTGGGCCGCACGGTGCACAACCCATCTGGCTGTCGAGATCAAGTGTTGCGAAACCAGGATCCATGTCAACGTCCAAATTAACAAAACCACCTTGTGGGTACATACCATGACCCATCATACCTTGCATACCCTGCATTCCAGGCATACCTTGCATGCTTTCCATCCCTTGCATACCTTGCATACCACCCATACCAGGTGCGAGAGTTGGATTATAAGCAACGGAACGTAATTCCATATTAATTTCCTCCTTTTAACTGTTGCAAGACAATCTAGTGTTTATCTTTGTTTTCTTGCCTTTAATTAATAACAATATATGGCAATTATGGTATAGTGTGTATGTACCTTTAATTTATTTTATTTTTTTAAAAATATTTTACATTAGAGCATGCGAATACGGCCCTTATTTGCAGTCAGTAAATAAATTAATATCCTATACAGTGACTTGTACAAAAAAACGCAACAATCACGTTCCCTTGATATTTATAATGTGAACTTTATGCACGTACGTTGGACAATATTGTTGTTTAAAGATAAGCCCAGTCATTGGGTATCTTAGCTTCCTGTTGGGAGGAGTGAGCCTCGTCTTATAAGTATCATAGGCATTCTGCCTATCACAGCTTCATTCTAAATCGTCAAAAAAGAGAGCTACCCTAATCGGTTAGCTCTCTTGATACTTTATGCAATGCATATGTTAGACTTCTGCAATAGCCTTATTCAATTTTGCAACAAGCTCATCTGCATTCTGTCCATGGGTTAACGCCGCTCCTTCAATGCTTTCCATTGTGGAAGACGGACATCCTAAACAGTGCATCCCAAGTTCTAGGAAAACCTGAACAGTTTGGGGATATGATCGTAACACTTGACCTACAGTCATCTCTTTAGTTAACATATAAATGTTCCTCCTTTGGATTCCTAGTAAAACACTTGGTTTTATTATAAAGCATATTTGTCGGATATGCAACCTCATCGAAGCTCGAGTGCAAGTCACGTGAAGTCACGAACCTTCCCCGACTTGCATCTGCATCCATAACCCGTTCCAAGCCCGGGACGCAGAGTGATACATCAGCGACGTCTTTATGTATGCAGTATAGCAAACTTCCGTATAATAGACCCCAGATAAGGGGCAGCGCACAAGGTCCCTTATCGCCATCCATGGCGGAACTCTAACCTCGAACGTCCTGTTCGAGTCATGGTCGTCGGTTGGCGAGTCTGGAGGGTATATCGCTCCCCATAGTAGGAGGTTGAACGGTTAGTTTGCTCTGCTTCGTAAGCACCGAGGCTGTGTGATACAAGTCCTCACACAAGTCCCCTCATTTCCGCTAAAAGTTTATAGACATGTTCTGCCAAGTCTGTTTGAAGTGTTCCCGTCCCACAACTCGGGGTTAACATACTTTGTTGGCGAAGAAGTGCTTCGTCGACCCCTCGTTTCACAAGCTCTTCGATGTTCTGTTCCAATCGAAGGATAAGGCTTTGAGCAGTTTCTTGCCAGGCTATCGGATTTGTGGGAACAATCCCCCAAGAAAGAACCCCTCCCCGAGCTAAGTACCGGTTGATGGGCTCAGCTAAGACCATCATACTTTGCATATAATCATAAGCATCGAAATTTACAACCTGCACCTTGGAGTCAAAAAGAAGGGTCCAATCCATCCCTGCGCAGACATGCACACCAGGAATCCCACCTTGACGAAGAATTCCTTCAATAATCACATTCAACTCTTCAATTAGTTGCTCACGATTTAAGGTAACATGAGTTGAGGCACCGAAGCCATAAAGCGCTGGATCATCAATAGTCATCAAGACTGGCAACCCGAACTTTCGAAGCCGTTTGGTTTGCCACTCAGCGTGCATGGCAAGGGTTTTAACTAGCATATCCCGCAGAGTGTCATCATAATAACTTGAGCGTCTATTTTTATCTGTAATCTGCATCCCTAGTGTCAATGAACCACTAACTTGTCCCTTTAAAAGCACAGCATCCCGTGTTCCGAAACGTTCAAGATCTCGGCAGAAAGCTTCAAACCCCTCGCCACCTTGCGCACTAAATCCAAAGCTCTCCAGAGCTTGTTCATGTCCCTCAACAGCCTCCAAATATTGAGTATAGAAGACCGTCATCCGTTCGGCCCAATCCTCAGCCTCAACTTGAAACTTTGGAACTTTAACATCCGCAATGACTCCAGCTTCCAGCAGAGCATTGAGGTATTGCCCAACAAAAGAGCTTTCTGCACCAAGGCCGGGAAGTTGAGGCCAATGCGGTGCAAGCGGTACACTTTTCCAAATCAATTCCAAGGCATCTTCACTCTTCTTTTGAGGTACACTTCCTACACCGGAAGCCAAAAAGTAGGGTTTAAAACTATTAGTTTGCATATTAACCTCTTCCTATCCAGTAAATTATTGTTTCAGACAGCATATGCCACAGGTAAATCCAATCTGCAACGTAAAAAACGGCCCAAACCAAGACTGAACCAACTATGATCCCGGGTACCCACAAAAACGGTAAGTAATTCCCTCCTGTTCGGTGGATATCACGCACACGAATAGGCAGAAACAAGAAAACAAACGCCATATAGCCTAGAATTGGATAGTAGAACGGAACTCCCCAGGGTATTGATGCCCATCCGATGGCAATAAAAACAGCCCAACGATAGCGACGTTCCAGCCAATAAACAAGTCCTACAGCATGCGGAGCGTCTGGCATATGGGGAGCTACCACTCCGACTTGAAGTAATCGCATCAGCATAAAGAACACGCTCAACATTGCCCAGGTCAACCAGGGGGATTGCGCTTGTATCAATTCAATCCCAGGCCACAAGTGTGAAAACCATGGACTACTATGAATCGGGATACGGAATACTCCCGAAGTCACTAATCCTGCCAACATGGCCTCACGCGCAAATACGAACAATCCATCCCAGCGCCAAGCACTACGCAAGCGACGTCTCGGCTTTCTTGCTCCAATTTCCTTATAGCGCCAGGTTACTGACCGGATATTCATCCAAGCCAAGAAAACCATTAATAAAGCCCATACCTTACTAGCAATTGGTTCTTTGACCCAAAGGGGACTTGAGGTTAATGAGGTCTCGACCGTTACCTGTCCCCAGTCTCCTTGAATTTTATTTCCCTGAATAACGAGCGACTGCTCCGCAGAGAGGTCTGCAACACCATTATGCATCGTTTCGAGGGCAAAGGCTATATTAGGTTGAACCTCTTGCCCTGCTCGGAGGAGATAAGACTTGGTCAAGCCGTCGGAATCCAACCCTTTTCCAACGGTCCATGCCCATAGAGAGGGATGTAGCATTTTTTCCTTAATCATTTTTCGAAAGACAATGGGTTGCGGGAGTCGTTTGGAGGGCATCAGTTCAACGGGCAATTCTGCCCATAATCCCATACCAACACGGTCTGCCGCTTGTAACCAGAGCTCGTCAGGAGACTGACCGATAAAATAGATTAGGTTCACTCCATTTTGGCGCTCGGATCTCAGCCAAGCTTCCACCTCTTCGACATGCCTAAGCTGATACTCTTCCTCTGGAATTAAGGCCTTCCCCACAATGGGGATCACCTGGTCATTCAATATCCAGTTCCCAGCCAAAAAAGCGATCGTACGCAGCCCTATGGGTAACGCCAAATCATCTTTATCCCCTTTACTGTTCGTAACCGTTAAATGCAACTGATAGAGAAAGGGCTCCTCTAAGGTCCAACGTCTAGCATCTGGCACAGAAAAAGTCAATATCACTGGCGAAATATCCACCTTTTCTTGAGGGGACACAGTTAGCATCTGTTCCGCCACACCAGCTGAGCCATCGGAGAGTACCCCGTAAACAGTCCAAGGACCTTCTTGAGAAAAACCTCGATGCAGTAGATTAGATTCTACAGTTATTTGTGCGGTAGTTCCATTCCACACTACTTGCACCTGCGGAGGCATTATCGTCGTTTCAACCACCGCATCCAGGCGAATACCACCCGTAATGCGCCCTGCTTTTGGCCAACGGGAGCCCAAAAACGAAGCTCGTTGTTCAGCGCTTCCGGCAAGCTCAACTAAGAGAATATTATCCTCTCCATAGCGAAATGCCTTGGCAGGAATCTCTAATTCGTCCGCCCCGCCGCTTCCTTCAAATTCGCCAATTTTTTGGCTGTTTGTGATCCCATTTAAGTATATGTTCGCCTGCCCTTGAACACCATTCAACGTGAGCAACATAGTTCGGGAACTCCATTCTCCTGGGATTCGCAATCGTTTTGCCACGACCGTAAATCGCTCACTCGAAGGTAGGGTTAAGGGCTTCCCTCCCGTTAAAAAGGATTGATTGTTTATTCCTTTAGCACGTTCGGATTCTGTTGTCCAAGCTTGGCGCAATGAAGAGAACTGATCCCAACTCCCGTTTAAATTCTGCGTAAAACGTGATGCACTTATACCAATTTGCCCATGTTGAAGAGATTTCCCTTGAGGACTTTGCCAGTACCACCATAATGCTCCTAAAGTTAATGCCCATAAAGCAATAAAAATCATTAAGCGACGATTGAACATAAAATCCCCTCTTTATATCTACACGCAAATTGCGATTAGTTGACTTATTCGTGAAAGATCTTCAAAACCCTTGCACCTAATAAAAATAAACCCATAGGTAACCAGCTTCCAGCGAAGCACGCTTACCCATGAGTTATGTTTAAATCTATTCCTAGTTTAATTCAGCTGCACACCTTTGAGACACTCTGGACAAACTCCATGAAACTCCATGCGATGCCCTAAAACTTGAAACCCTGATTGCTCCCCGACTTCTTGATCCATGTCGATTAGAGGGCGATGGAGATCCGCCACCTTACCACATCTTGAGCAAACAATATGATAATGATTCTCGGGATTGCCGTCAAAGCGACTTGACATATCACCATAGGACAACTCCAAGAGGTGCCCATGCTCTTTCAGCATGTTGAGTGTATTATAAATTGTACCTAAACTTACTCCCGGAAATTTCGCCTTAACGTGGTGATAAATTTCATCTGCCGTGGGATGGGATACAGTTTCCAGTAGGAATTCTAAAATCGCCTGTCTCTGTGGTGTAAAACGGACACCTTTATTTTTAAGTTGTTTGAGAATTTCGATGGCATCCATACCCATATCTCCTTTTATCATTATAATTTAAAATTATTGTTATTTAGATAATAAATTAATCTAATAAATTTGTCAACATTATTTCTCAACCTGAAAATCATATGAATCTAAACAGGGATGTTCGAGGTTAGCAATAGCTTATTTGCATTTCTCAGTCAAAGGGGTCTGACTAGTATCAAAAAGGAGAGTTTATTAAACTCTCCTTTTTAGTAATATTGTTTATGAGTATTACGCTGGATTTGGTGCTTCAACTGGACAAACCGTGGCACATGACCCACAATCGATGCAAAGTTCCGCATCAATAACGTACAAGCCATCACCTTCACTAATTGCGGAAACTGTGCACTCGCCTTCGCAAGCGCCGCAACTAATGCATTCTGAGTTAATAACGTATGCCATGTTACTACATCCCCTTTTCTCTCACTTCAAAAACAAATATACCAAAGCTTCAGAGAAAAGGCAAGCTATAAAAGCAGATAGTATTTCCCATTGACACTTCAGATATACAACAATTTACAGATCTTTTTCTGGTCGATATGGTACTTGATAAAGCCGGCGCAGACAATGTGAGCAATAGGGTAAAACACGATTACTCACGTGATTCCTTCGGAATAAGATGTGACCTAAATCTTCATGTTCAAAACCGCAAGCCCGACATTTTTCTAACATAAGTATACCCCCCACGCTTTGTGCGTTTCTGTACAAATAATCTATCTATAGTATGCTCCTTTTGTCCATAAAATAAACAAGCAATTCGCTTAGAATTGCTTGTTTAGAATCTGTGTTAAATGATCTAGGGTAAAACATTCATACATCAAACAGGAGGGCAGAAACGCTTTAACATGGGGTGTCTCCACCCAGCGACGCTCAGGGAGTGTATTGAGCCAAAGCACCTGACGGACCTGACGACGAATTTTCCCCAGTAAAGCCGCTGCTTTTTCCCCTTCAAGCGTCTGTGCATCACTTACAATCAGCAGCAATGTTTGCCTAGAAAGTGTATCAGGGAACCTACCCTGCAGGCTTTCCAAGGCATTTGCTAAATTCGTCCCTCCTCCCCATTCCTTTCCAGATACGGAGAGGGCTTCTTTAACCATTACCTCGAATCTCTGACCTTTTCTAAACTTATCGGTTAAAGGAATCAAAGTTTCCCCAAAGGCGAAGGTTTTAATCCCACTAACCACCGTAGATAAGCCATAAACAAATTGCCAAATAAATTCAGTATACTTAAGCATTGAACCCGAAATATCACAAAGTAAAATAATTCTCGGACGACCCATCCGACGGCTGCGATAGCTTCGCTCCACAAGCACCCCGCCATAGCGTAAATTTCTCCGTAAGGTCGCGCGCATGTCTAGTCCACCACGTCTTCGAGCTGCCCGGTAGCGACGAGTTACCTGGCTGGCAAGGCGTTGACTAAGGCGGCGAATTAGGCGGATGACCTCTGGCCACTCTTCGGGAGAAATCTTCTTTAAATCTCGGCTTAAAACCTCCGCTTCCCGATCGCGAAGTGCACGTTCCACTTCAGAGAGCACCCCATCCGTGGACCCTGGTAAGGAAATTGGCTCTTCTTCGTTTAACTTCTTACGCCAATACTCCAAGGATCCCCGCAGAACCCGTTCAACCATAGGTTGATAAGAATGATCGACTGGTATTCCACTTCTCGTGCCATTGGACGATCTTTCCAAGAAATCACGCAGGCGTTGTTTGTCTTTCTCTGGAAGGCTAGCATAAATAGCTCGCTGTTCCTCATTAATATCCAACTCATTTTCCTGAAAACGCAGGTCTTTTCGGGTATTCTCGATCTGCTCGTTCCACTGAGTAGCCTTCTCTGCTACGTCCTTCTGCCATGCTTCTTTCTGTTCTAAAGACGCGAAGTACGCCCGAAAGGCTTCTTTAAAGGCAGAAATATGTTGGATATTTTTTACGAGAGTTGCCTGGAGCACGGCCTCTACCCTTTCACGATCCGCTAAACCAATCACAGCTAATCCGTCTGCGGCATCTGAAATTTCAGAAGGGCTAACCTTAAGTCCCACTGACCTTAACAATTGAGCAAACTCCACTAAATGTCGATCCAACTCACTGGCTCTATTATGATTGTCCATGAGCACGTCTTTCTCCCTGTGCTAACTTACTAGACTCAAAAAGGAGTTGTTCAGCTCCCATCTCCCGATAGAAAAGTTCCACATCGTCCTGGCTCTTAAGCAGCAGGGTCAGTGTCGCATCAACCCAAGCAGGATCGAGGCCAGTCTTACCCATCACGAGCAACGCCTTAGCCCAGTCCATGGTTTCGGATACCGAAGGAATCTTATTAAGAACAAGCCGCTCTCTAAGTATATTAACAGCCCTGGCAACTTCTAAAGCTAATCGTTCTGGCAAATCGGGAATTTTGGCCCGAAGAATACGGACTTCTTTGTTCACAGAAGGTGGTTCCACGTGCAGGAAAATACAGCGTCGTTTTAATCCGTCGGAAAGCTCCCGTTCTCCATTAGAAGTTAAAACCACGATGGGACGTTCTTTGGCGACAATTGTCCCCATCTCAGGAATAGTCACTTGAAACTCACCCAAAAGTTCAAAGAGAAATGCCTCAAATTCCGAATCCGTCTTATCAATCTCGTCAATGAGCAACACAGTTCGCTTCTCACTCAATAGTGCCTGAAGCAAGGGTCTGGGCAGTAAATAATCTGTTGAAAAGAGGTCAGCTTCTGAGAGATGCTCTCGACCCATTTGAATCTTTAAAAGTTGACGCTGATAATTCCATTCGTAAAGGGCTTTAGTTTCATCGAGCCCTTCATAACACTGCAAGCGGATCAGCGGAGCCCCAAAGACCTGACTCAACACTTTAGCAATTTCCGTCTTGCCTACCCCTGCTGGCCCTGAGACCAAAAGTGGTTTACCTAATTGCGTCGCTAAAAACGCCGTCAGCGCGATTCGATCATCCCGTTCGGTAATATAACCGACGGATTCCAACTCATTTTCAAACTGATCTAGCGTCATCCGGTTTGGCATCTAAACCCACCCCCCTAATCGATGTTCGATGTTCGATATTCGTGGTTCGAATGCTTAATAAACCACGAACTACGAACTATGACCTTGGACCTTGGATCGCATCTTCGTAAACCGATTCATATTCTTTCACAGCCCGTTCCACCGGAAACATCTCTCGTGCCCAAGTTACAGCCTGTTCAGAAAAGGACTTATAGCGTAAATCGTCGGTCAATAGGCTAAGTACTGCCTCACTCATCCCTACGACGTCCCCGACTTCTGCAAGATAGCCGGTCTTGCCATGGATAACGACTTCGGGTAATCCACCAACCCGACTGGCAATGACCGGAACCCCACAAGCCATGGCTTCTAGGGCGACAAGCCCAAAACTTTCCTGTTCCGATGGGAGAATAAAAACATCAACCATCTGCAAAATTTCTTTTACACTTTCTTGTTTTCCCAGAAACATGACTTTTTTCTCAAGTCCTAGTTTTACGGCCTCCCGTTCAACCCGGACCATTTCCGGTCCATCACCGACCAGTAAAAGTCGACAGGGTGTGACTTTCTCAACCAGGGAAAAGATTCTAACCACATCCACGACCCGTTTCACTTCTCTAAAGTTTGAGATGTGGGCTAAGATTTTCTCTCCCTGTGGAGCAAAGTATCTCCTGCACCGGTCCATCAATCCCTTCATCGGTAGATAGACATTGGGGTCAATAAAGTTCGGAATCACCTTAATATCTTGATTAATAGGCCCAAAGATCTCTACAGTATCCCTTGCCAGTGATCGAGAAACAGCGGTTATCTGGTCGCTTGATTTAAGGCCTAAGCGGGTTAAATTATAAAATTCTTCAAAAGCACCCACCAAAGTAACATCCGTACCATGTAAGGTCGTCACCAATGGCAGTGGCCTAGTCATCATTTGTTTGGCCAATAATGCACTAATACTGTGAGGAATAGCATAATGGGCATGGATTACGTCTAACCCTACATAGTTCGCGACTTCGACGATTTTATTGGCAAGCAACAACGTATAGGGAGGAAATTTAAACAAGGGATAGTTTACATCAGTTACCTCATGGAAAAAAAGTTTCTCATGAAATCGATGTAACCGAAAGGGTCGAGCGGAAGAAATAAAGTGAACTTCATGCCCTTGCTCCCCCAATGCATACCCCAGTTCCGTCGCCACGACTCCACTCCCCCCATAACTGGGGTAACAAACCATTCCAATTTTCATCCATTCAAACCTTCTTCAATCTAGCATATCATTCCCTTTCAGGGGGCCATCTCCTCATAACCTATTGGCATGGCGTCTTGAATTGCCTCTCCAATAATCTTTTGAATGTCATTGACGATGCACGAAACTTCAAATTCAGCTTCTAAATACTCCCTTGCCGCAGGGTTTAAACTCACTAAACTATATAAGCGTTCCAGCTCTTGCTGCTTCTCCTCGCTGATCTCTTGTTCTAACATTTGGGCCTCGCGAATCTCCCATTGTTTCAATTGAAATTCGCGAACCATCTTGTGATTACTGGCATCACTCATTACTTTTTCCTTAGATTTAAGAAATTGCTTGAACTCATTAGATTCCTTAAGCGTACGCGCCAGTTCATAAGCTAAATCGTTTGCAGCCATATCCTTTTCCTCTCCTCTGTCCCACTATCTCTATAATTGTCTTATTATATAAAATTTTAGTGGCTGAGACAAATCACATCAATGTGAATGACTCAGCCTAACCTCAAATATCCTGACAGGTACTTACAAGTTTCTCCAACAAATCAAAGGCCTGCAAACGACTAAACGACAGCAAATTATCCCATTGCTCTCGGTTAAGTTTCCATGGACAATGAACTGCCACACGACTAGCAAATCCCAAAGGACTTCCCCCATATAGTTTTTCTAAGCGACGTTGAGAAAGACTAACCACTCCTGGAGCATGGGCATTACACATTATCGGCTCGAGGCACAGAGCCGGCTCACCTTGATACGTCACTAGTAGTGAGAACTTCGCGAGTTGCTCTACAGCCACTTTTCCCTGTTCAATGGACCCTTCCAACGGAACAGAATCGGGCTGGATAATCCCACCCAATTTCCGCCAGAAGTTCTTGTCATCGGCACTATTGATGGAAACGCAAACTCCCACTGCCCCCATTTGACGGGCAAAATTCACCACAAAACGAGCAAAATCACATTCAATAGTTCCTTTTAAGGATAATCCTTCTAAAATAACTAACCGCTCGGCACTGCTTAAAGTGAGTTCTCCAATTCCCGCCTCCCCCAACTCAAGCACATTTAAGCCTGGTAACACATGAATCTGCGGATTTAATCCGGTTCCTCTATCTGTCAAGAAGGCCCCTAGGGCTTGCGCCCAATCTTCAAGGCCATCTTCGTTCCATTCTGATCGAGGGGAAAGCTCAATTTCTATCCAAGGCATTTGCGTCTCTCCTTTACACTCCGTCACACACATATTGTTTAGTGTTTCACCGTCGTGTAAAGTTATGCAAACATCTAATCCAATGAATAACGCACTTTGTTAAAACTTGAAAACCCAACCACAGAGTGAACCCCGATCTGCCGCAAGACCTGACTCGCTTCCTCTAGATCTCGCCCTACTACTTCGGCACAATGAGCATCAGACCCCAAGGTAAACTCAATTCCCCGCCGCTGAATTTCCTCCATTAAACGTCTTTCTGGGTAGAATTCTTGAACGGGCTTATACCGACCATTTGTGTTCACTTCCAAGGCTAACCCTCGTTCTGCTATGATCGTTAAGGCCTCATCAGCCAGCTTCAAGATATCCGTTTTCGGTCGAATCCCAAATAGTTTAATGAGATCAAGATGACCAATTGTCGTAAATAGCCCAGAACTAGCTGCATGTTTTACAAGCTCAAAATATTCACGATAAATCTCATCCGCATCTTTCTTATGATGCATAGGCTCCTCTTCTGGAATATCAAAGATCCAGCCATTCATCTCATGAACTGACCCAATCACAAAATCAAACGGATATTGATCTATTAAATCTTTGATTCGTCCTTCATCTTCCACTCGATATTCCGCCTCAAAACCAACTCTTACCGCTAAATGAGGATAGTCTTTCGCTACTTCCCTGATCAGGGGAAAACTCATTTGCTCAAAATAATAGTCATGATCGGCAAAACCAATTTCTTTCAATCCCTTGCGCGACGCTACATCTAAAAACGCTCGAATGTTTTCTCGGTTTGCCTCCCGATCGTTGTGTCCGACAAGATGAACATGCATATCTAACATTACAGCATTCAGACTCCTTCTCTTTTTATCCACTTCCTAAACTCTTGCTTCTTGTGCTGAAAGGGGACATACCTGCGAAGCAAAAGCTGTTCTTCTGGATAGGTATGTCCCCAACTAAGATAAGAGACTATTGTCCTGTCAAAGCCCGCATTTAAAAGCAATAGACTCCGACTTCAGGCTTTCTGATCTCTGTCCTCTGTTTTAAAGCGTTTGTACTCCTGTTTTTATCATCAGATAAGGCAGGTTACTCAGGCTTGCCTGGGCCGTTTTTGTCGTTGGGGCGGCCAAATCCGCCAAGAAATTACCGGTTAATTTAACATCCGTTCGCCCAACGATTTTACCCTTTAAAATCCGCAAACAGTGGGGCGCACTGAGCGAATATGAGCCCGAGACAGCTTCTTGAGTATGTAAACCGAGCACTGATAAGACAAGAACTCCATCTTCCACCCCTTGCAAAGCCTCTTCCCAAGGAACCTCGGCTTGATGCTTAAGATATAGTCCACCTGTTCCTTGTGGTAAAGCTGTCGGTTTCGCACCCCAGCGCACAGCATCTTTCACCCTCAGATAAGGAGTCTGCAGAAGCCCATCTCGGGCTAACACTGTCCGATGTGCAGGAACTCCTTCAGGTGTCACCATATAAGACCCTAATTCAAGGGGTCGAAGCGGGTCAATCAGTAAAGAAAAATGCGGATGAAAGACTAGTTTTTGATCTAGAAAATTTTCTTTGGAAAAGGCACCCTGCCCCTCGATCACACGATCACCCGAGAAATTCGGCAATACAAACTGTCCTAACATATCCTCTGTCATAGACGGAGAAAGAATCACTTGAGTCTGGGGTCCAACGGGAGGTGCTTCTTTCTTCATCCCCTCATACTGATTCACGATTTGTACCCACAAATCCTCTCGTTCTTCCGGACGAATAAGTCGGCGCTTAACAAATCCACCACCTACCAAACTATCAAAGGAAAACCAGGATATAAATTGAGACTGTTGATAAGTAACAGCAAGCCCTGTCGAGGTACGAACATGTCGATAGCCCCAAGCAGCTTGGATGCTGCCTTGCATCTTCGCTTCAGAAGGTCTGTCCTTAAGCCATTGTTTGACTTGATCGAATAAAACCTCATCCTTTCCAGCAATTATTTGTTCAATAGCGCGGTCCTCGAGAGCTACTAGCTCCAGGGGTTCTGGCGATGGAATATGTGTTGCATCTGGGTCTTCATAGGAAGCCAGCTTCCATTGCTCCAATTCCTTCGGCCAATAGTCTGGGTCATTTTTAAATGGCAGCTGAACAATGGCCTGACTGCATGTCCCATCAGCCCAGACCAAAAAAACCTCTCCACTTTCACCCTGTCGATAACTAGGTGGAGTATAGACACTCCCTGGTGAATTGTCTTTGATTCCTAAAGAAACTGCTTCCGATTCATGGACCAAAATTCGCCAAGCCGATAGGCGTAGTTCCTCTTTCTTTGGGGCCTGCTGAGACTGATAGAGAAGATCCTCCAATTGCGCAACGAGTTTCATGCCTGCTCCCCTCCTAAACTGACTTGCTGATCAACATCCATGAGCAGATAACGATGACTTCCACCGCTTGAAGCGACAGATTGCCCACCTTTACCGCACGCTCCAATCGCATCAAAGCACCCTTCTCCTAACCCCCCGCGAATTGCCTCTAAAGCAGAAAGAATTTTCCCGCTAAAAATCGACGGTTGGTAAATCGGCAGGTTTGGATCAGCCACATCAATAATCCCATCGCATTGAAAGACAAAATCCCCCGTTTTAGGATTAACTTGTCCACCTCGATACCCCAAAAGAAGCAGATTCTTCTCTCCCTCACGTAACTCACCGTTTTGCATAAGAGTTTCACGCACAACTTTCACTTCGTCCATCAAGTGTTCGGCTGGAGTTAACGGAAGCATGCGGTCAACCAGTAAACGAATATTGCTCATTCTAGGCAAAGGAATTTGTCCGTAGCTCTCTGCTCTTCCCGCTCCTGTCACCGGCATGCCCGCTTCTTCCCCAGAGAAAATATCTCCCAGACCAGCCACCAGCACTCCATCCTTGACAATCGTCACGGTTTGTCTTATAAGTCCGTTGGCCGAAAATGGTTGATAAGCCCAGTCTCCGAGAAGTGGACCATCGATGATATTGACACCAGGCCTAGCCACCCGGAGCCCTATGCGCAGTTTCCCAGCTTCTCCTAGTACGGATTCATTCATGTGATCCGACTCGACTGCATGTCCAAAGGCCTCATGCGCCAAGCCCTTGGCCAGCCCATAATCAATAATCAATGGATAATGACCGCTCGGCAAATGAGGCGCACTACACACCGCTTTGGCAAACGCTGCCCGATCCATTGCCTTTTTTTCTAAGGAGTGATCCGCTAGTTCTTCAAAGAGCACTGTAGCATCCATGCCACTGCGATAAATCAGGGTACTTTGTGCCTTACCCTGATCCCGAACTGTCCCCTGATGCATCAGGACCGCTCTAGGAATAACAAAGGATACCAACGTTCCATCTGAGCGCCCGATACACCATACTTCTTCGATTTGTCTATAACTTGTTTGCCAAGAGCCCTCCGGAAAACCATCCCGCAAACGGGAATGTAAGCTTATCACCTTCTCCTGAAGTTCTGACAAAGAAATTTCTCCAAATACTTTTTGGGCAGGATTCCTTACCTCCTCCTGGATCTGAGGAGCCTCCCAGATCTGACGATTTCGTTTTGACCCGATCGCTTCATTTCTACGGGCCAACCGAATTGCCTTATCGATTAATGTGCGGCCGAGCTCCAACGCTAAAACATCAGAGTTGGCAAATCCTGATGCCCCCTCCTTCGTAAAAGCCTGAACTCCATAACCGCTATCTCCTCCAGTCGAAACCCGATCCAATCGCCCGTTACTCAAACGTAGGCTCCATTCCCTGCGAGATTGAGCCCGTACTATAAAATAACCTTTCAACCCCTTGGTCTCCGCTAACACGGCTTGAACTAATGCCCTAATTTCTATTTGCTCCACAATTGCCTCCTTGAGAGTTGAACTCTAATAAGGATATTATACCACGGAGCGCAGAAAGGAACCTTATATAGAAAACATATCCCGAGGCCTGTATAAAAAAATAAGCCTCAGGACATGATTTAGATAGTCTCAATTTTTCAATTTTTTATCCCCACTCCTCTCTTTTACTTCACTTGCGACGGCTGATACGTCGCAAGCTTTTTTTATACTAGTCTATTAATTTGACCAAAAGCTTTCGTTCCTCAGCAAAACCAAACTTTTCGTAGAGCTTAAGTGCTCTCACATTATGACTACTAACCGCAAGGCCTAGGTAGAAAACCCCATGGGCACGGCAATACTCCTCAGCAGCTTTAAGCAATACTTGACCTGCACCTTTACCCCTCCACTTCGGAACAACTCCTAAATCCATAATCCAACCCTGAGTCAAACCCGTTAACTCTTCCTGTGATGTTGGGTGAAGAACTAAATACCCAATCGGTTGAGTTTTTTCCTCTTCAGAACAAGGCTTTCCATTTTCCTTTACAGCCTCCACTATGAAGACAACAGATCCAGTCTTCTGAATCCACGTCCAAAACCCAGTAAGAAATCCCTCTCTGTATCTAATGGTTTCTTCAATAGGCTGTTTACGCCATGGCGAAATGCTATCCAGCATACCTTTTTTTCCAAGGGTATAAATAAAAGGCCAATCCTGAACATTCCCCTCACGAACTCGCATACCATCACCTCTTGGGTTAACTTATGCAGTCACTCCCTGTCAGGTTTGAGCCAATAAATATTATTTATGTGGGCACTGAATGAGTGCCTTTTATTTTGCGGTCAGAAACAATCAATACTGCGCTTTATGTATAGTTAAGAGCATTCTAAAGTAATCCTAAAGTCGGTAATTTCTAACTCTAGTTCTTGATAATTTTCTCATTCAATACAATTAAAAGAGCCCAAAGAATATCCCCATCAAAATCACTCAACCATGGTCTGCGATACGAGGCAACCACCTCCCGCTCTCCCACAAAGATAGCGGAGAACCCCCTCCATTGCTTCCGCCCATGCTCACAGTACCGCGCTTTTGCGTAAACGCGCAAACAGCCCCCCCAAGAACTTCTGACACCGTTCTTAACCCCCGTCGACCCAAGCCAGAGGAAGTTTCTTAGCTTAGTGAGCACTATTAGTGGAATTGCGTCAATGAGCGCAGAGGATATGGCGTTAAGAAACTCAACGGTTAACTTGCAGAAAGCCCAGAGGTTTTGAGTTTTAGGCATAGCCTCAAGCGAATAGCAAATGGAACGTTGTGCGAACGTGCTAAGACACTTCCTCCCACAAACTCCCGAAAGAAGGTGAGACCACTGTATATCGCCATCCTTATCCTAGGCCTCTGCCTTCTACTCTGGGGCATGAAAATCCTGCGGCAGGGGCTGCAAGCCTTTGCCGGGCATCGCCTCCACCAAGCACTTCTTTGGATGACCGCAACTCCTTGGCGCGGGTTCTGGAGTGGCTCAATATCCACAGCTCTTCTTCAATCAAGTACTGCCTTGACCGTGATGGCCGTATCTTTCGTCGATGCCGGGCTCCTTCCCTTTGGCAACGCTTTTGCCCTAATCTTAGGAAGTAATATTGGCACCACCCTTACGACACAACTCCTTGCTTTTCCCTTAGACCAGATAACACCCTACATTATGATTCTCGGTTCTCTGGGATTTCTCTTTATTCCGTCCCGCTGGCGATTTCTTTCCCAATCTGTTTTCGGCCTAGGAGTTCTCTTTTTTGCGTTAGGTTTACTCCAAGTTGGGATGGCCCCGCTCGTTAATTTGCCCGCAATTCAAAACTTTCTTCGACAGCTAGGCGACAACCATCTTCAAGGAGTCATCGCTGGGACAGTGGTATCCGCCCTACTTCATTCCTCCAACGCCACTACGGGCATTGTAATGCTGCTTACGGCTGACGGATGGATAACCCTGCCTACAGCACTTGCCTTTATCTTTGGCGCCAACATTGGCACCTGTTTTACCGCCGTCTTCGCAGCACTCGCCTCCTCGAGGGCCGCTCAACGGGTGGCGCTATTTCATGTCTTACTTAATGTATTTGGGGTACTACTCTTCTTACCCTTCGTTGAACCACTTGCCCATGGACTCACCCTCATGGGAGGAAGCCTCTCGCGCCAGGTTGCTAACGCCCATACCATCTTTAATCTATTGTCATCTCTATTGGCCTTTCCTCTCTTACCTTGGGCAACCCGCTTCCTTAAAAAAATTCTCCCCTAAAGCCCCGAGATACAGTGTCATACAGGCGCGAAGTCTTACGTAAGCCAGAATAGCAAACTTCCGCTCAAGCGACCTCTAAGACAGACGGTGCACATCTATGTGCCGTCCACAAAATGCACGCCAAGTACAAGCCAAGAACCGCCCCAACTTTCGGTCCCGTTCCCCAGACCTCAGCCGGGGACGCAGTGTGACACGAGCGCGACGTCTTTACGTAAACAGACCAGCAAACTTCCATTCAAACGACCTAAGACAGACGGCGCACATCTATGTGCCGTCCCCAGAATGCGCGCCAAGCCAAGAACCGTCCCCAATTTGCACACCTGAACCACCTTACACAACTTCTATAGACGGCGCACATGCAAGGTACAGTCACCAGCCTCCCGTTCCATTAAGTTCTATCGTTCTATCGTTCTATCGTCCCTCGTTCCCCAGACCCCAGCCGGGGACGCAGTGTGACACGAGCGCGACGTCTTTACGTAAGCAGACCAGCAAACTTCCGTTCAAGCGACCGACCCTAGATACGGGACAGTGCACAAGGATGTGCACTGCCACCAACCGAGCCAAGGACGGCGAGTTTGGTGGGTATCCCGCTCCCCACAGTAGGAGCTTGAACGGTTAGTTTGCTCTGCGTCGTAAGCACCGAGCGCTGTGTCACACAAGTCCCCCTACCCCAAACTTTTCGGCGATCAAATCACAAATCCCTTGGGCATCATCCAAATTAAAACAAGGAATCCCGTTATCAAACGAGATATCACTAGCTATAGCGATAAGCTCCTCCGGTTTAGAGAAAAGCCCCTGATGCACAGCCGAGCGATATACCTCGATTTTTGGTTTGTTGCCATGCTTGTATCCCTCGGTAAAGATCACATCCACTCCATGAATGCGGGCGAGGACCTCATCGAGAGGCTGATCGTCTGCTACACTCTCCAAGATAGCAATTCTTTGAGGGGAGCTGATTGCGACTACATCCGCACCCGCTTGGGCATGACGCCACGTATCTTTACCCGGTTGATCCATCTCGAACCCATGGACATCATGCTTCAGGGTAGCAACCCTCCACCCACGGAGCTTCGCCTCACGAATAAGTTTTTCTAAAAGTGTCGTCTTCCCTGAATTGGACTTTCCGCCGACAATCGAAATAACGGGAATTCGAGATCGCACATCTCTAATATTCATAACGGCTTGGCAGGAAACCACTATCCCTTTAGGGTAGTGGAGGAATGCCGTACACATATCCTAACCTGCCACCCTCCTCTCGGTTAATAGACTTTTTCTTCTTTCAATTAATTTGAAAGATCTGCAACTGATACTACCTTTATTTACCTTAGTTCCGTCTAAAGTCCTGATATCGAAGAAACCACTATTTCTTCTTCCGAAGATGTAGTACAACTTACCTTGGTATTGAATCTTATCAAACAGTCTAAACCCTTTTACCTCAAATTGTGCTTGGTTTAACTTCTTGACATCACCTTTCAAGATGTTTGCCTTATGGATTTGCCTGTTATGGCATCTTACTTTCTTAGAGAAATAAAAATAGTCCAATCTTTTGACCATAAGGTTGCCACTTATGCATAATGCGTCAATACGATGTTCTTTTGGCAAGCTGTTGGAGATTCTTGTGTTTTTAGTAATATAACCATATGTCAAACTTACAATAGGATACAATTCTTTTAATCTATTGTAAAAACTCCATCTCATAATCCCCATGAAGGTAGCATCTTTGAACTTTTGACCTCTATTGATGTTTAATTCTAGCTTACCTTTATGGTAGTCGTTATGGCATTCTTCACACAGAGTAATTAAGTTGCTAGGTGAATCTCCTCCAACCTTCCTACTTTCAATATGATGAACATTCAATATCTTGTTATTACAACCTTTTTTACCATGACATTGATGCCCATCTCTGAATAACACATACTCTCTAATATTCCAAAAATCTATCTGTTCACCTTGCTGATAGTCCGTACCACTGATACTAGGGTTTTTGATCTTTTGAATATCAAAGCTTGCCACTTCAACGATTACTTTTGACACAGGCAATACCTTATATACATTACGAACAACCGTTAAATGAGTTTGTATTTTGTTTTCAATAGAAGGTGCTAACCATCCCTTGTTCTTGCTTTTGACTCGATTTAAGAATCTTGGTTTCCTGTATCTCAACCTATTTCTTCTCGTCCGTCTATTCTGTCTTCGAGTAGACAATAGATCAACGACATCATTTCTTAATTGAATATCTGCTGAGTAGAGTTCGTTATTTTCTGTCGTTGCAGACAACCCAATCATTTTACTTCCTGCATCAACGCCAAGGGTAATTTCTTGCTTGTATCCACTTGAACCATGCAACAACTGTAACGTAAATGGTTCTAGCTTAACAACTTTTGCCTTGCTCTGTTTTAATAGTCTTCTTGCTTTAGACGACTTGCAAGGCATTAACGGTTTCCCATTTTGATTTAAAACATAGGTTAACATAAAACCTATCTCCTTTCAGAGTTAAAAATCCTTAGACAATGTTATATAAGTTTGTCATGCCTAGCACACTGTTCCGTACCACACAGAACTGTTTAATACTAAACCATAGAGCCGTAGATTAGGACAAACGTCCACGGGTATGATGGCTTATATAACGTAGCAAGTTAATGCTTAGTCTAGTCAACATGTGGCTTATAGTTACCTACAAGCCACTATCCCTTTAGGGTAGTGGTTGTTGACCTTAACTCTCCCAGTTCGCAATCCAACTCGCCATCAAGAGTTCCCCAGGTTCTACAGATCCATGGTTCGCTGGCACATCCACCAATAGATGACTCCCAATCATCGAACGTAGAATTCCTGAACCTTGAGCCGGAGTAAGGTCTGCCCATATTTCTCCATTTTTGAATACCGCTTGAGCACGCAAAAAACGCCTTTGTCTACCCGTTTTGCCAAAACCACTGGCCATTTTAACTAAGAATTGTTCCTCCTCGTGAATAGAACGCCCAGCAATTTTGCGGAGTACCGGACGAACTAGAAGTTCAAACGTGACCATGGCGGCAGCAGGATTGCCCGAAAGGGAGAAACAGAGTTGTTTTCCCTTTTGTCCGACAGAAGCAGGAGTGCCCGGCTTTAAGTCCAATTTCCAAAACAGCATTTCACAGCCAAACTCGGCTAGAGCATGGCGCATAATATCGTAATCCCCCACTGAGGCTCCACCAGTAGTAATAATTAGGTCAGCCTCTGAAACTCTTGCCAAGGCCTTAAGTGTATCTTCCATTTGGTCAGAAACAATAGGAATCGTTAAAACTTCGCAACCAGCTTCTTGAAGCATGCCTCTCAGTGTGTAACTGTTACTATTATAAATCTTAGCCGGAAGTAAGGATTGCCCAACGTCCATAAGCTCCGACCCTGTCGAGAGTAAGCCCACTCGCGGGCGACGATAAACATTGACCTGATCCAAACCAACTGCAGCCAATAAACCCAGAGCTGGTGGGGTTAAATAAAAGCCTTGTCTGAGGAGTGTGTCTCCTTCTTTAATCTCTTCTCCTTTAGGTACCATATTCGAGTTTGGCAACACCGGACGAATAACTGTCACTTGATCACTCACTAACTCTGTGTCTTCCATTCGCACCACGCAATTGGCACCAGGCGGAATGGGGGCACCTGTAAAAATCTTGGCAGCCTCTCCTGTGAGAATTTCTCGATCTGAAAAAGTTCCTGCCGGAATTTCGCTGACAACCTTTAATTGGAGTGGTTGAGAATCAGACTCTCCCGCTCGGTAAGCATAGCCATCTAGCGGCGAGCGTGCAAACGGCGGCATCGCAATTTGGGATAGCACATCCTGACCCAATACGCGTTGATAGGCGTCCGTGATTGCAACCCACTCTGTCCCGACTGGCTGGATTCGCGAAAGGACCAATTCCTTTGCTTCTTCTAATTCAATCATAATTTTCATATCGAACTCTATTCCTTCCACACTATGTTTCAAGGTTATAAATCTCTGTAAATTAGTAATACCCAAGTTCCTTTAAGTGTAGCATAATCCCAAACGTTGTTAAAGAAAACCAAAAAACAATAACCTGCCACCAGCAGGTTATTAAAGTGAACTCGTTTAACTATAAAACACCCGCCTCTTAGAAGAAGTGGGTGTTTTAACAATGAATCCATCAAATTATAAGGGATTTGCCCGTATCTTTTCAAATTGAACACGGCCATTTTCCTGGTAGATCTCTAAATCCTTATAGGCTTCTTCTATATGCATTATTCTCTTACCTACAGCTATAATGACATTGGGATGGCAATAATCTACATGCAGATGGCTTCGGGGGCTGATTTGGACAAAGGTTGAACTGACTTCCGAGCTCCCAAGTTCTCGAATGCTAACCTTACCCCCGGCAAAAATCTTACCGCCCCGGCATACCCCTTCAATTGTAAGGTCTCCTTCGACACGAATATCCGAGTTATAAGTACCCTTTTGACATTCAAAGGCACCCCCACATTCAATGACGGTACCCTGCACATAACTAGCAACGAAGCTAAGCTTTTCCGGAATCTCAATCGTGATATTTTCAACAAATTGCTCCAGTGCTTGACTTACCCGTTGCAAAAATGGCAGCGCTTGAGGGTCTAAAGGCCCTAATCCCATCAAAAAATGTTTTGCTGTTCGGATAGAAACAATCAAGCCTTCGCTAATCATTTCGTCATCCTTGTGTTCCAACACAAATTTCTCCATACTAACCGACATTTTAGGAAGTTCAGGGAATTGCTTTTCTAGCATCAATTTTAGACATTGTCCTGGTTTTAGACTAACAGCACCAGGCGATTTCATTAACTCAGCCGTATTAATCAAACAAGCACCCAGTTGATCCTGTAGCTGAGTCACTCCCCGGAGAAGTTCAGAACGAACTACGAATTTCTCTCCAATGACGACTTTTCCCCCTAAAAGGTTTTGATGAATTTTGGCGCCTTTTTCTGCCCTTAACTCCGCATGGGAAACAGATCCCCTAATTTCTATCTTTCCTCCAGCGAAAACGCGAAGACCATCATGGACATTTCCGTTTATGAAAACATCTCCCGGAAATTCAATACTTCCCGTTGCCAGATCAACATCCTTGTGTAAAACATACACATTCTCCACCGTATACGATCGTTCGTCTAGGCGTATAGGTTGTCCAGCACACTTAGCAATCACTTCTAGTCCATCCTCTGAAAGATAGACATTCATTTTTGCACAAAATTGAAAATCCTTGAATGGAGGCACAACTAAAGTTTTACCTAATACATCTTGGCCTGGAACTCCCGGCTTGCCCGGAACTTTTCGAGCAAGAACTGCCCCTTCCTTGACCAATTTTACTTTTGAGGCAAAAAAATCTATTTTCTTCTCCTCTGTGTAAGAAAGTACTTGAGGCTCACCAACAAAGTCTATTAATTGCGCGTGTTCAGGCGGTACCGGAAGAGTTGCTTCGGCAACGACAACCTCACCTACACCTTTCACGGCTTGAATCTCTTGCCAAATACCGGGCTTAAGTCCATGAATCACCTTTAATTGCTTAAGGTCTACAATTAATCTGCCCTCATCCCAAATCTCCCCTTGAGCTGGTAAAGTCTTCCACGCAACATGCTGTACTAAATCAAGCGGCTTCTGAACAGGAATGTCTTCAACAAGGGTATAATGTCCAGGTAATTCATGTTTAACTTTCGCCACGACAGACAATCCCTGTAAATACACCTGCATGTCCCAAGTCAAACGACCTGCCTGGACCAAGGGTCGGAATTCAACCTTATCTCCACTTTTAACGGGGAACGGCTGATCCTGAACCATACCATTAAACAAAATTTCACCAGCCTGTGGGAACGGAATAAACTCTTTAACTCCTTCACCAAGGACGATGACATACATAACACCATCCCAAATAACCTGGTTTTGGGTCAACACGGGAACTTGATTCTGATCCTCCCAGATTAACCGGACTTTCCATTGACGGGAAAAAAAGGTGGGTTTTTCAATAACTTCCAGTATTATGTCTTCTGGGGGAATTTGGAGATTGTGTGCCCACTCTTCTCTAATCTCCTCCTGAGAACGTCCCTGAACTATTTTTTCTGGCATATGAATCGCCCCACTTTTTGTAAAATTCACTTTTTTAAAATAATATCATACTTTATCACGTTCCCCATAGGTCGTAAGTCCTATTATTAAAAAATAAAGGACCCTTTTCCATCTATCAAGCAGAAAAAGGTCTGTATTCGTTCTATTATTCTAGATTTCCCAGTGGACTTCCTAAATATCCTGGAGATTTTCGTCCATTGGGGTCTTGGCTGTTTCCAGGAACTTTCGGCAATGGCTTACTAGGCGTTGGCGTAACAGGTTTTAGTAAATCAACGTTCTCCTGGTCAATCACTTTTTTCGTCGTCTCCCCTTGAAACAGGTTCCTAACCACTCTTTTCACTTCAACGGGATCAACCTTCCAATAACTTACTCCATCAAGGTCCAAAAATGATCCGGGGAGAGTTTGTGAAACCATATTAGAGCTCTCAAATCCAACGGCTACTTTAGTTAACACAAAAATATCTTTAGAGGATAAGTTCGTATGGACCGCGTTCATAATTTGGGGAATCAGAAAGGGAAGTTTCGGAATTGTGCTTAACTGAAACATCTCTTTGGCAACCGCTTTCAGCACAACCTGTTGTCTTGCCGTTCGAGAAATATCTGCTAAAGCATCGTGACGAAATCGGGCATATTGGAGCGCTTTGTCACCATTTAAGCGTTGCACACCTTTACGTAAGTTAATATACCCGTCCTCGATATCCCCAGTTTCATAATACATATCTTTCTCTACATCAACCGTAATTCCGCCTAAAGTATCAATAATTTTTTTAAATCCTTGGAAATTGGTCTGAATATACCCTTTGATTTCCTCTCCGGTTAACTCCTGGACTGTCTTTTGCAAAGTTTCTAAATCGGTTTTTGACACTATTTCGTTTATCTTAACATAGCCATGTCCAGAAAGAGCGACACGCGTATCACGAGGGATTGAAAGCAAGCTAGTACGCTTCGTTTCTGGATCAACACTGGCCAAGATTATCGTATCCGTACTAAACTTTTTCTGGTCAGGTCGTTGATCCGCGCCGACAAGTAATACGCTGACTCTATTTCGAAGCCCTACATTCTGCGAATCCACCAGATTATCACTGGGCATCGTACCCCCTAATCCAAAGTATTGATTATACCCAACAAACCCAACCGCACTAATTCCCAGCAAAGCAACCGCCATTAGGACTAATCTCTTCACGAGCCGCACATTACCAACTCCAATAATTAAGGATCTTGTATTATTATACCCATTTTTTTAAGATATAGGAACTTACTCTAGCTGGAGTGTTTAATTCCATCTGGAGTAAGTTCATTGAACTTGTGAAACGTACGAACTATAAAAGGATCTGATGCTCTGAAAAAGAGTCGATGGGAAGTTCTGCAATTCGATCTACAAAGTTAAGACCATAACGAGCGATAAAACTCAAGGGATTTAGAACTCGTTCCTGCCTAGAATGATTGGGAGTAATCCCATCTTCAAGCTCTTGGAAGCGTTTTAGTTCATCATTGCATCGTTTACGCTGAGCCTGCCAAATCTTTTTTTGTAAATAATCTAGTTGGAAATTAACCTTAACCTCATTTCGAATCAACCAGTCTTGAACATTGACGTGAATCTCCTTAAGTGCTTCGAGCTCCGCATATCCCTTTTCAATATGTGTTTTAAAACTCTTGAAGCGTTCATCGATATCCAAGTTATCCCGCTCTCGCACGCACCGCTCCCTCTGTTCCGTTAAGCCTCGATAAACATCACTAATCGTTAACGCTTGCTTGCTTAACGATTTTTGCCAGGAGGCAGTTAACACGACTGCAGACAAACGCGGATAAAGAATCGGCATTACGAAGCCAAATGTTGCAAAGACCCCCCCTAATTGGGCCCAGTAGTTCAATTCCCCTGGTCCCGCAACATAGGCCAAGGTCGGAAACAGGAATTCCTGAACAACAGGTCGAGTCACCACATTTGGGGAAAACTGCTCCGGTCTTTGAGTAAGTAAGGAATTTAGGGTATCCAAATCCCATTGTCTTTTATGGCCGCGTAAATAATAACCCTCATTATTACTCAGGATAGCCCGTCGCTCTGGCACGGAAAGAAAAAGGTTAACTTCGCCACCGGTTGGTTGAATTTGAGGCTCAAACCCTAAGGTTATCCATTCTTTAGTCCGTTCGGCTAGTGCCACTCGAACATCAGGGTGTAGCTTTAATATTTGTTCATACAGTGGGGCAGCTAAACGCTTAAATTCTGGTAACAAAGGATCAAAGAAAATTAGCCCCCATTTTTGAACCAGCCACTGTAAGGTCAAGGCAAACCACTGCGTTAAGTTGTCGGCTTGCTCCGTAAAGATTCGACATTGTTTCAAAACAGAGGCTCGGAATTCACTCTCGGGGATCCCCATCAGTTGAGTTTCAATGGTTTCCCAAGCGGGCACTGGTAGATGACCAACCGATTTCCCTTCCCCATTACCTGGGATGTGGCAAGGAATCACTTTACCCTCAGCATTTAAGAAGTAGGTCTCCCGAATCTCCAACCAATCATGGTCATCACCAGCAATCCAAAAAATCGGAACTACCGGACGTCCAAGCTTCTCACGCTGTTCTTTAGCCAGCCGAATCGTGGTCATCGCTTTAAAAAGGGTATACAACGGACCCGTCAAAATTCCAGCCTGCTGTCCCGTAATCACGGTCAGAGTTTCTGGATGTCTAAGCTCTTCTATCATCGTTTGCGTTTCCGAACTGGCTCCTAAGTGTGTATGATACTCCTTTAGAGTATCAGCCAAACTATCTCTAGAAAAGTACCTGGTGTCTAAGTAAGACGCACGCCGTTCGAAATTGACCTGCGTTTTGGGGTCTCCGCTCGGAAAAAAGAAGGCTACTTGTTCAAAACAAGTAGCCATGGTTTGCAATAGATCCATCATCATTATCCCTCCGCTACCTTACCAGTACACGGTATTTTATCATGCACGCCCAAAAACCGCAATTCTCCCAGGTACGCCTTTTTGAACTTTCCCTATAACAGCAGCGGCTAGAGTCCTATGCTCTTCTAACTGTTTAATCAGGCTATCAAGACGATCTTCCGGCACGGATAATAATAACCCGCCAGAGGTGATCGCATCATGGAGGACAATCCGAAGTTCCTCTGAGACGTCATGAGCAAACTCTACCTTATCTTCAAGATGACGACGGTTGGCTTGCGTCCCGCCTGGAATAGCTTTTTGTTTGATACAATCCCAAACGCTGTCTAAGACTGGTACAGCCTCCGCATAGACCTCTGCACTACAGGCACTGGCCTCAAGCATTTCATGTAAGTGCCCTAACAGCCCAAAGCCGGTCACATCCGTGACAGCATGGACCCCAACAGCTATCGCCACTTCAGCGGCTGCCTTATTCAGAGTAGACATAACTTGAATGACTTCTGCTTCCGCTTCAGGTGACACAATCCCCCGTTTAATCCCGGTGGTGATGATTCCTACGCCAAGTGGTTTTGTGAGAACTAAGCTATCCCCTGGCTTGGCTTTGGCATTAGAAAGGACATGGTCCGGATGCACGATCCCAGTGACCGACAGCCCATATTTCGGCTCAGGATCATCAATAGAGTGTCCTCCAACAAGAACCGCACCCGCTTCTCGGATCTTATCACTCCCACCTTGAAGAATCTTGGCTAAAACATCCATATTAAGCTTTCCCACTGGAAATGAAACCAGATTCATAGCAGTAAGTGGTTTCGCCCCCATCGCATAGATGTCACTTAAAGCATTCGCCGCAGCAATCTGCCCAAACGCATAAGGATCATCCACCACAGGTGTAAAAAAATCAACACTTTGAACAATGGCCTGCTCATCATTTATACGATAAACACCAGCATCATCCGAAGTCTCCATACCAACTATAAGGTTGGCATCCTCTAAATTAGGAGGTAAGAAACGCAAAACTTGCGCCAGGTCCGCAGGACCTATCTTACATCCTCAGCCCGCCTTAGTAGACAACTGCGTCAACCTGACCTTATCCGTCAGCTTATTTATCGTATTCATATTCAGATCCATCCCCACACCACCCATCGCCTCATTATAAAATAATGACTCAAACGCATCACTCTTTTATTATAACCTAAATCAAAACCACGTCAACACTTCACCAATTCCACAAGCACATTTGCGTCTAAACGCAAACAGCTAAGAATGCAAGCCATGCAAGCCAAGAACCGGCCCCCAACTTGCACAACTGGCATTGACTAGCAAGAACCGCATTTGCGTCATTTGACGCAAACAGTCCCCAACACCCCTCCGGTCTAGCCCCCGTCGACCCAAGTCTAGAGGAAGTTTCTTAGCTGAGAGAGCATGTGAGAGGAATCGCGTCAATGAGCGCAGAGGACGAGGCGTTAAGAAACGCAACGGTTAACATGCAGAAAGCCAGGAGGTTTTGCGTTTTAGCCTCGGCATCAAGGGAATAGCGATGAAACGAGTGCGAACGTGCTAAGAAACTGACTCTCCCCATTGCCCCAACCGCCTCACAATCTCCTCACGATCTCCACCTAACAGAGTTCGCACATCAACAAGCACCCAATCCTTGTGAATCCGAGCCAATATAGCTACCGTCCCTAAGCGCAAAAACGCTTCTAACTCAAGGACACTCCCTTGGATTGGACGAATAGCACATACCCATGTTGGCAGCTCAACCGTGGGCCAAGCTCCACCGCCCACCTGAGAGACATCCTCTTTCAACTCAACGGCAATTCTTGAATTGGACTGAAGTTCTGTTACAAGCTCAGACGCAGCTTTATGTAGTGTATCCAAAGGGGCGGAGAGCATCCTCCAGACGGGGATCTCGTCTATTCCTCCGTTTTCATATAAGCGCAAGGTTCCTTCAAGAGCAGCTAAGGTTAATTTATCGATCCTCAAAGCTCGGGTCAATTGATTTGCCCTAAGGCGCTCTATATAACCCTTCTTGCCAACGATAATCCCGGCCTGCGGACCGCCAAGTAATTTATCCCCACTGAACGTCACTAGAGCAAGCCCCGCTTTAACAGTTTGTTTTATGGTCGGTTCAATAGGGAACCCCAGACTAGCACCATCAAAGAAACTACCGCTGCCTAGGTCTTCCATCACTGCCAAGCCATGTTTTTCCCCAAGCTCAACCAACTCGGCTCCAGAAACGGCATGAGTAAATCCTTCCACCCGATAGTTGCTTGTATGAACCTTTAATAACAAAGCGGTTTCCGGTCCAATGACCGATTCATAATCCCTAAGCCAAGTTTTATTGGTGCTTCCAACTTCCACAAGTTTGGCCCCACCTGCTTTTAAAACCTCAGGAATCCGAAAGGACCCACCTACTTCAACCAATTCACCCCGCGAAACAATGACCTCTTTTCCTTGAGCAAAGGTATTCATCATCAATAATACAGCGGCAGCATTATTATTGACCACCATAGCCGCTTCAGCACCCGTCAAGCGACACAAAATCTCTTCAACATGAACATAGCGCGATCCCCTCGACCCAGTCTCAATATTCAACTCAAGATTGCTGTACCTTTCAGCTTGCTCGGCAACAAAACGAGCAACCTCTGGGGCAAGTAAAGCTCTTCCGCAATTGGTGTGCAATACAACCCCCGTGGCATTGATAACTCGTCTTAGACTAGATTCCGCACTCGTCAACTCTTTTCGAAGCTCGTTTAAGATCCATGGCCAGAGCGAGGCTTCAAACTCATCAAACGAACCCGAATTCGTTGAATTCTTATAGACATTTTCTCTTGCCCTTTGTAAAACCTGTCGAACTCCCTGAGTTAAACGGGGCAATTGCCTCTCATTCGTCAAAAACGGACTGAATTCCGTTTCATGTTCCAGCCGAGAAATCACTTCATGAACAGCTGGAAGTGCCCTTAATTGCTTCTTTGTCTCTTGCTCCACCGATTCCCACTCCTTTTGGGCCACATTTATAATCGACCAATTTTCCCTAATCTGACCCGCACACTTTTTAGGATTTCGACAGCTCGATTAGCATATGATAAAGGAAATGTATGAATAGAGTTTTCTATGAACATAACCAGTGACAATCAAACTTACTTATTTGCTGAAGTTGTCCGTCATCTGGCTCCGGCCTCTGACCTCTGACTTCTGACTTCTGACTTCAAGGAGGAATTCCATGTCAAACATTCGCTCGACTACTAAAAACCAACAGTCAGCTCATCAAGCTATCATTCTTCCCTTTAAAACACAAGCTCGAACAAAAGCACAGTTTCACCCTTGTATATTTTGCGGTAAAACGATGAGGGTGCATAACTTTAAAGGCAAAACCGTTTGCATACACTGTCTGCGTCAAATCCCGGCTATTTTTTCCTTTGGTTAATAACCTAAAAAAGGAAAAGGGAAGCAAAACGCTTCCCTTTTCCTATACCTTCTCCATTTTAGCCATATGAAGGCTTATTGAAAGAAGCATTAAGCGTTTGAACAGCTTTAACGGAAATGATAGTCTTCCCATGCTCGGATAGAAAAACCCCAGTTGTGGCCACAATTTCTCCATATTCATCAAGGATTGCTTCGGCCAATAACCTTTTCTTACCCGTTCCCAAACGATTTAGCACAAGGTAATATTCTTTTTCGAACTCATAAAGGCTTGAGCGCAGCTGACTAAAGTCTGGTAAACGTCTCACGGCTGAAATCAGATCTTCAAAATCAGCGAACACATAAACCAATTCAGTAACACGACCCTTTGAGATCTTTCGAACCGCCTTTTCTTTAACAGAACCCTCGCCTTGTTCTTCTTGCTTCATAATCGTAATGACAAATTCATCATTCGAAGCGACAGTTGCCTGAATCCAGAAAGGTTGATCTAAATTAAATTCTACTTCTTCTCTCGCCTGCGCTATGAGTTCCCAAAACAACTGCTCCGTCTTCGCTGATCGCTGAAATAGATCAGCCATCGTAATATCCCTGTCATTAAGCTCTGTCAAAGAGATAAAGATGCGGATGGTATGCTCATTAACTTTTTGGACACGCATATCCCCACTCTCCTTTCCGCATCAAGTTACTTACTTTATCTTATTCTCATTATAGCATATTACGCCTTAACTTTTTGTGTGAAATTCATGGGAATTATACGTTACCTCCTTATCTCCGGACGAAGGTATTTACCCAACTTGAATCAGCTTATATTCCCTGCTTCCCAAACCAATCTTTTCCCCATAGGAAAGCTGAATTGTCCAGTCTATGTCTGGGAAAAGTACTCGAAACTTATCATGTTCAGCATAACGCTCACCCAGCTCTGAGTGCGGATTACCCTGCGCTTGGTTAACCAAATCCACAGCCGCTTGGTCAATAGCAATTGGATCTTTGGAAGCAAGTATGCCAATATCTCCGACAATCGGGACATCATTCCAATCACAACAATCACATAAAGGTGAAATATTTGTCACAAACGTAATGAATCCGGTCTTTCCTTCTTTCCCCTTGAGAACACCGACCGTATACTCTGCAATCTTTTCTTGTATGACATCGGCTTCCGTCTTCCAATTAATGGCGATAGCGCGAACTGGACAGGTAACGGTACATTCGCCGCATCCAATGCATCTATCTTGGGAAATCTCAGCCTTCAGTTCGACGGCAATAGCACCGGCCGGACACCATTTTGCACACTTACCACAAGCTATACAGCGCTCTTCATTCACTTGAGGCAGCAGATCAGAATGTTGTTGCTGTTTACCAGCACGGCTGCCCAGACCCATGCCTAAATTCTTTAGTGTACCCCCAAACCCAGTCACCTCATGCCCTTTTAAATGAGTAATGGCTAGTAGCGCATCCGCTTGGACTGCCGCGCTCCCAATTTTCACCTCTTTGAAGTGCTTAAGATTTACTGGTATAGAACTATAGTCTTTACCATTTAGACCGTCAGCAATCACCAGTGGGGCTCCGATCACAGAATAATCGAAGCCGTTCTCAATCGCCGTCTCTAAGTGGTCAACAGCATTTGAGCGGGAACCTACGTAAAGTGTATTGGCATCCGTCAAAAAAGGACGTCCACCTCTCTTTTTAACCTGATCAACAACCCTCCGCACATATTGGGGTCGGACATAGGCAAGATTTCCGCGTTCCCCAAAATGCAATTTGATTGCCACGAGATCTTTAGGGGCAATCGCGTCTAATAACCCAGCCCGTATTATCAAATGCTCCAGTTTCGTTAAAAGACTTTCCCCTCGTTTAGTCTTCATACTAGTAAAATAGACTTCTGAACTCAAACTACACACTTCCTTGTTAAGTAACTCATCATCACTCTATCTTTCTCTATTTCCCTATCTTATTCGCAAATCCATTTTAAAGCAAACTGTCAGTGAACTCACATCGTATTACTTCTCGTCGTGACGGCAGATACATAAGCTTAACCTGATCTTCCAAATTTACCTTATCATAGACATTCCGATCAACATAAAATTGGTTATTTTCCGAACCATTACCGAGGTCAATAATATACAAGCCTGAACCCGAATCGTAGGCCTTTCCCTGTACCAAACCTTGGATCAAACCTGGTCGATCGAACCAATCCGGCTGGGAAAATAGTTCTGTATAAACCGCTAAAATTCCTACCCAAATTATGGCCTTCCCTGCCAGCAGCAAAAAACCCCATGCATCATGAGCAAAACGCCATGTATTCAAGAATTTCCAACCCAGTCGAAAGAGGACAATAACCCATATCAAAAGGAGCACGATCAGATTTGGCCAGGTCGTGCTCCACAGATAACTATAGTATTCCAGCATCTTTACCCCTCGTACTATTCGGCTTTAACTATTTGATCCTTACCTACAACGCTAGGCGGACAAGCTTTCGGACTGCAACGACCTTCAGAAGTTGCCCTACACTGGGAACATTTCCAAACCACCATGTGCGATTCCTTTCTTGTCTTGATAATAGTTCTTAAGTTAAGCTGATTCTATATATTTTCTTCAATAAAGTCAAATATCTTTCTAGAAATTATTAATAAGACAAGCTACATCTCCTCGTTCGGTTAGTACTCTGTAATTTTTCACGATACTGCCGAGGTCATATCCAGTATATAAACATTTTCTGATGAATCAATGACCTTTATCTGAAGTTTTTTCCCAATCAAAGTACTAGGAAGTGTTGCAACAAATTTTCCATCTTTATCTGGTTTGGCAGTAATTATTTTTTTGGGAATCGCTAGAGCTGTGTCATAAATCTCAACCACGGCATCAAGGTTAACAGTTCCAACTATTTGTTTCGTTGTCGTATCAATACCACTCAAAACGCCTGATCCTGCGTCCACTAATGGAAGATCAAGCCTAAGTCCCAGCGTACCTATGGGTTCCTTCACGTTTACAGGTTCAAGTGGAGAAGACATTTGCCCTGCCGTTACTGTCAATTTATAGCGGTGCTTTTTATATCCAGGATCATTGCACTCAACATCTAATTGGTAACTTCCAGCAGGCAGATAAAACACGAAATTACCATCCAGATCTGTGCTAGTTGTCCATGTCGTTGTTGAGTTTGAGACTGTTACAGGCACTCCATACTGATCTGGTATAATTCTTCCACCTATCGAACCTGATTTTTGACCGACAACTCCTTCTTTGGATGAGATAACTAAATTCATGGTCTTCACCGTTGGTTTTGTTGATACTGGTATACCTGTTGTTGGTATTTTGATAATAGGTACTTTAATAGTGGGCATTTTTATTGATTGAGTATTCATCACATTATTAGAAACGCCGAACATATTCAGGGAATAATCGTCATCTGCATAAATATTGAAAGTATACTTCCCTGTTATCAAATCCTTCGAAGTCGGACCAAGGCGGTTGCCATTACGCCCTTCAAGATATAGTGATCCTGAAATATCACTTGCATAAACGGTTTTGAAATCATCTGTAACTGTAACTATAAGATTAACACTAGACGTATATGTCACTGGCACTGGAACTATCACTTTAGCTGGTTCTGTCACTTTGGCTGGTACACTCACTGTGAATGGAACAATAATCATCTCACTAAGTTGTTCACTGGCCCAAGAGGCAAGTCCATCCGTAATATATAAATTGTAATCTCCAGCAGTATAGGCCTTGGACGGCGTCACTGTTACAGAGAGACCATCGGGGGAAAGATTAATCGTTGTTGCGACCTTTGTTTGTTTACTATCGGTGACGAAAATAGTATCACTATTCACACTCGTACTCAAGAGTGGGACATTAAAAGAGATCGTCCAGACCTTATTTACCTCTGTCGTTGTCTGAGCAGGCCATATCTTAAAACCCATGTTCGTATTGGAAGTAGCCGCTAACACGGACGATACGGATAAAAGTAATAAAGTGGTTGCTAAAAGCCAAGCAATCCACCAGGTTTTCTTCACCACGATACCATCCTTCCTTGCAGTTAATTCTACGCTTCCCAATTCTTTTGATTCAACCCAGCTATAATCTTCTGAACATAAGCCTGAGTCTCTTTGTAAGGTGGAATTCCATTATACTTTTCGACAGCCCCAGGTCCAGCATTATAAGCTGCCAAAGACAGCGGAATATTTCCCTTAAATCGATCGAGCAAATCCTTCAAGAAATGGGTTCCCCCATCTAAGTTCTGGGTTGCATCATAAGCATTCTTCACTCCATATGAAGCCGCTGTTCCAGGCATTAATTGCATCAAGCCCATGGCCCCCACTGGAGACGTCGCCTTGGCATTGAACCCCGATTCTGCCTTGACAACCTGCTGAATCAAATCAGGATTGACCCCGTATTTTTGAGCCATGGAATAAATCAAATGATCAAGAGAACCCCTGTTTTCGGCCTTTGCCTTAAGAGCAGGGATTCCTTGATTTCCACTAACCTCTGTTGTTCCTAACAAGTTATTTGATTGACTCATTAACCCTTGAGAAGAAGCCATTCCTCCCCCAAGTGCCGCTTTGAGTAACGTCGCAAAAAGCAGCATATTTGAATTATTATTTTCAACTCCTGCTAAACCGGCTTTATCCCCTTGTCCATTCTGCCAGGAAGCATTCATCTGTTGCAATTGAAATAAAAGAAGCATCTGTGCGGCATTCGTATTCATACCATTGCCTCCTTTCGCTGTTCAACAACGGTTAGAAATTAAACCTCAGTTCATACTTTATGATCTAGTAGCAATCAATGCCCTACTGAGCGGCTAGTTGACTTAGACCAAGCAATTCGGTATTGTCCAGAACGCGGTCAGGAACTAAAAGCATAATAATCCTATCTGGCAAGTTTACCAGTCCACCAATAAACGGAGCAGTAATTAAGGTTGGAGGGGGTACCACATCCTCCAGCGTCCGTACTTCTAAGACTCTGTCGACTGCAAAACCTACTAATTTTTGATTAACTTCCGTAATTAAGGCGAAGGAATTAATTTCAGAGGAAGCATCTTCAGAGTTCTTGTGACCGACAGCCGAAATTCCGAAACGAACATGTAAATCGATGAGAGGAATTGCCTTGCCGCGTAAATTAATTAATCCTTGTACATAAGGGGGTGCCTGGGGAATCGAGCGTATTTCTCCAAGTCGGGTAATCTCCCTTACAACATCTATCGGCATTCCATACTCTTCATTTCCTAAGGCAAAGACGACAACCTGTCCCACCAAAAACATTCAACTCTTTCCTCACATATTTAGCCTGCTTAATGCTTTGCTAGTTATACTTTACTTATACTCTACCGACTTCATTAACCGCTTTATCTAAAGCTTGGTCTTGGATTTGTAGTACTCTTTGGCTTGCCTCATAAGCGCGCATTGCCACAACTATCTTAACCATCTGATCGTTGACATTGACGTTTGACTCTTCTATTGCGCCTTGACGCATTTGGATAGCGTCCCGTGCCACCGGAACTGGGACTTGAGTCGTATTGTAAAGTGTGGTTTTCCCTTCACGTTGCAATTCGGTTCCCTGAATATCGACAATTCTCAAGCGATCAACAATCTCTCCATTGTCCCTGATTGTTCCATCATATTCTATTGAAAAATCAGGTCCCAGTGGGCCGATCTGGCCATTTTCCCCTAGCACAAGATTTCCTGCCGTCGTACGAAGGCGATTAGCCTCATCTAACTCAAAATGGCCGTTTCGAGTAAAACGTTCCCCTGCCGTTGTTTGAACAACAAAATATCCCTCAGAAACTAAGGCCACATCGGTGGGCTGCTTCGTTTCAACCACCAATCCCGAACCATTCTTAAAGGCTACACGGTCAGCTAGGACACCGGTCCCCATAGCACCAATCTGCCCATTTTCCACCTCATTGCCGCTTGACATTCGCTGTATAAGCAACGAGGGGAATGAGGTCACCAGGTTTTGTTCTTCCCTATAGCCAGGATTTCGAATATTGTCCAAGTTCTCAGCGATCGTCCCAGAAATTTTCTGGGTGGCTAGCATTCCTGTCGCAGAACTATATAATCCTCTAATCATTTTTTACCTCCGACTTGCTTCACCTTTATCACTTGATAACCATACGGAGCATTCCTAGCTGCGACGAAATAGTCCGTGTTAGTGCATTGTAATACAGCCCGTTTTCTGCCACATTAGTCATCTCACGATCAATATCGACATTATTTGAATCATTACGAAGGCTTGTACTATGGTCCGTCTGGACTAATGATTGATTCTCGGCTGTCCCGATCCCAATATGTCTAGGAACTGATGTTTTGAGTGAAAGGGTAGACCCCCTTGTACCTAAGGCAGCATTAAGTGCCTGCTGAAAATCAACATCCGAACGTTTAAATCCCGGTGTATCTACATTAGCGACATTATCTGCCAGAACTTTTTGTCTTAAACTTGAAGCATTCAGGCCCTTTTCCAGAACCGTCAAGATAGGATTGTCCAACCATCCTGACATCCGATTACCTCCTCAATGCATTCGCTTTTGCGAACATATCGTCTTCTTGTTGAATCATCTTTGCATCCATTTGGTACGCCTTTTGAGCTTGAACCAAATTCGTCATAGCGGTAGCTAAATCCACATTCGACTGTTCAATGGCGCCGGACTTAACTTCTCCGAAATCATTCGAACCAGGTGCACCTGTCTGAGCCACGCCAGACTCCGGTGTCTCAAGAAAGAGATTATTGCTTATTTGCTGAAGTCCATCTGTATTTATGAAATTGGCTAAGGTAATTTGGGCAATTACTTCTTGTTTGCCATCGATCATCGCAAGAATATTTCCATTTGGCTTGACTTGAACCTCGCCGGAATCCGGCGGGATTATCACTTCCGGTTGTAGAGCATACCCCTGTTGATTGACAAGCATTCCATCACTATCTAATTGAAACATGCCTGCCCTAGTATAAGCTATATCGCCATTTGGGGGCTTTACTTGAAAAAAGCCCTGCCCATCGATGGCAATATCCCAAGGATTATTGGAACTTGTTATAATTCCTTGCGACATATCGATTCTTTTACCATGATATAAGGCTCCGGTCCCGACTCCTAAGGCTGCACCATCAGGAACTCCTCCGTATAAGGATAAATTAGCCGATTTTTCTTGAGCATCATAGGCCTCAGCAAGATTAACCACACTGGCCTTAAAGCCAGCTGTACTGATATTAGCAATATTATTAGCTAAAATATCCACTCTTTCTTGCTGAGCACGAAGCTGAAATTCTGAAGTTAGGCGCATCGTCTTCCCTCCACGACTTTTAGGACTTTATTCGCATAAGCATAAGTTACTGATTATCTTATTAACGCTTGAGATCAATAAGCTCTTGGAGTAGCGAGTCGGAAACAGTAATAACTCGAGAATTAGCCTGGAAACCCCGTTGAGTAACGATCATGTCGGTAAACTCTTGAGATAAATCCACATTAGACATCTCAACCGCCCCTGGAACAATTGAAGCACGTCCATCTTCAGCTGCAGAGCCGATGTCGGGATCCCCCGAGTTATTGGTCGTAGAATAGAAGTTCCCGCCCAGTTTATTTAAGCCTGCATCATTTGAAAATTTAGCGATAGCAATTTGCGCAATTTTGTGAGTCACGGAGGTATTCCCATCGCTATAAACCCCGGTGATAATCCCCGTCTGATCAATACTAAAGCTGGTTAGGGTTCGAGGTAGATTTAGAAAGTCATAACCTAAAGTATCGTCAGCATCTGGTGGGGTAGGGGCCGCTGGAGCATCTGCTTTTTTCGAAAAGGTAATTGAATATTTACCATTGGTATTTTCTGCCCAATAATAATTAGCGGCGTCATCAACTTCTGCTAAACTGGGCGCCATTACATAAACATTCGTATCTGTTCCATTCGAAACGTAGATTTTTGCTCCCACAGAAGGCATATGGTCTACCGTAACCTTATTTGGGTTGCTAGGATCCACCGCTACTGGTTTTGCGGCAGCAACATAACTAATATTCAAAACGGTTCCCGATGCCCCATCCTCCGGACGTTGATACCCTTCGGAAAACGTGATTAGACCATCTTTAGGATTAAAGGTATATTGACCCGCTTTCGGATTACTTTCCACGCGTGTCATGCCATCAATCGTTAAGACTCCTGCCCCAATTAATTTATCCCCTTGCATAGTTGTTGCGGTATTCGCATCAGTATAAGTGTAGTCAATATCAGGATCCCAATCAGCATCTGTCGCATTTAACTGAACTTTTTCAGGCTTAATAGGCATGTTCTTATCCTGAGGCAAAGAATCGCCCAGCGAAAACTTAATGGCTCCATACCCTGGTCCCGTCCAGTTTACCTCTTTTGAATCATCCGCTCCCCAAGAATAACCCATTACCCGAGCCCCAGACGCAGGATCTTCTAAATGTCCATCTCTATCAAAGCCAAAGCCACCTGCCCGAGTATAGACGATTTGTCCACCATTATCCATGACGAAGAATCCTGGGCCTTGTAACATAAGGTCTGTGTCCTTGCCCGTCGATTGAGAACTCCCTTGAGTCATGATTTTGTCGACTGAACCCAATACCGCACCTAAGCCCACTTGAATGGCATTCGTCCCCCCTTGAGTTGCTGAAGGCGAAGAAGCACCCTTCATCGTTTGACTAAGCATGGTGGAGAAACTAGCTCTGCTCCGCTTAAAACCTAAGGTGTTGACATTAGCAACGTTGTCTCCAATAACATCCATTTTTACTTGGTGGTTCTTCAGGCCTGAAATGGCCGAATATAGTGAACGCATCATGGCGCATATCCTCCTCTTTCTTTGTAGAATCTGATTTCTAGCTTTCCAAGTGGTTTTTTATCATTATCCAACGGCAACATTAAGGAGTTGTTGGTGTATCGGTTGTTTGTTCGGTAATATCTGTAGTATCTGTAGTATCTGTAGTATTAGTAGTATCGGTTGTATCAGCTTGATTAGTGGTATCGGTACTCACTGGAGTTTGCTCCCTAATCAAAGTCACCAAATTCATGTCCAAATCAGCAAAGGTTCCATCACTTTTGCGAATCTGCACCATAGGTTCGCCATCGAGCCACTTCACAGCTTCAACGATCCCTTCCATAGGGGTCCCTCCATCTACATTAATGCCTCCGACCCATTTACCAATCATAGCAGCCCCTTGGGTGAGTGAAGACTGTTGCGCGAAGTTGAACATGCTTTTGCTCAAATCTTCCATGGACTTAGAAACATTGTTCATCTGCTCCAAAGAACTGAATTGGGCCATTTGGGCGATGAAATCTTTATTATCTAGCGGTTGCAAGGGGTCCTGATTTCTTAATTCAACCGTAAGTAATTTTAAAAAATCATCCTTACCCATTATCGACTTATTGATAGCCGCTGAAACAGACTGATTTCCATTTGTTGTGTTGTTCGTGGCATTGATTGTATTACTCATCCTTAATAGTTCCTCCTAAGCGGTGACATTAAGCCGATTATTTCCATCCGGGCCAGGGGAGAAGGGGTTGATGCCAGGGATTGCTTCCTCATCCTCACTTAGGTTCGTGTTCAAATCTAACGTCCTTTGTGATTCATTCCCTTGACGATTCTGCTGTTGATCTCCACCATGTTGTCCCATTTGCAACGTACCACAGTTCACACCCTGACTCGTAAGCGTATGACGCAGCTCTGAGAGTTGATTTTGAAGGACCTGACCAGTGGCTGCTTCAGAGGCATAGACCTGAAGATGAACCTGCCCATTTTCCCAACGCAGGCCAATCTGAATTCGTCCCAAGTCAGCTGGATGCAATTTAATATCCAGTTCCTTCAACTCTGTGTGTCGGTTGGTAAGTTGCTCTCGTAATACATTAGAGATTTGTTCCCAGACTGGAATTGCGACTGTTTTCCCGTCAGTAACGTTGCCCATAACGGTATTTCCGACGGCTCCGATTCCCAAGCTTTGGCTCTGATTTTGAGAAGTCTTCACCCCTGAGAGCTCAGCGGATTCTGCTATAACACCTTTAGCGATCTCCTCGCCTGTATCCCCTTGAACATTTTTTAATAATGGATTACTTTGTTGGAGATCCATTTGAGCTAATTTCTGCTTAGAATTAAATTTAAAAAGTGAACTTTTGCCTGCTGTTTCAGTCGTTACAGCAGTTACAGCTGTTTCCGCCACAAGACTGCTACTCTTTTGCTGGGAAAAGAGTGTTTCAATCCCTCCACCTTTAGCTGCGAGCATTTCCTTGATGACTCCCGGAGGAACGCTTTTTTCTTGAACTTGACTTAAAATCTGATTTAGTACTACAAGCAACGAAGCAGCCTTCGTGTTTAGTTCTTTACCACCATTGCCTTGTTCCGTAGATAAAAAATCCAGCAATGGTTTAATAATAGTTTGTACACTAGAATTAGGTTCGTTCTTAGCGACCCCATCCATTCTCTTTAGCCAGTCTTGCACGGTCGTGGCAATAAGCTGCCGGAGATCCTCGACCCCTCTACCAGAAGCTATAGGGTTTACCATTTTGGTTCCACGATCTAAATCTAGGGTAGCTCCTACTATCGATGAGTCCGTAATCTGTGTAGAGAATGCAGCCTCATCCGTGCCCTTCATCCAGTCTTGGACTGTCCTTAAGATAGCCTGCCGGAGATCTTCAACCCCTTTGCCTGAGCTTATAGTGTTTATAATCTTGGACTGTGCTTCATCCTCTACAGCCTCAAGATTCACCCCAAGAAGTGGTTTATCCCCCGCTAAGTTACCTACTGCTTGTCCATTGCTACTCTGTTCACTCATAATTTGACCACTTGCTGCCTGAACATTATTAACAAGGTCATCTGTTACCGTCAGCCACCCCTGCATGAGCTTCATTATTTCCTGACGTTCACTGATTCCACGTCCCAAAACCAATGAAGCACCTTCGGGTGATGAGTCTGTAATTTGTCCTGAGAGTGCTACTAAAAGATCTGCGATCACCTGTCTATATTTATCCAATTCCGTAATCCCGGGGTTATTCTTTTGAGGTATTTGTGTCGTCATATCTTGCGTCGAAAATACCTCATTTATGTCCAGGGAAAGCTTATTCAACGCGCCTAAACTCTGGTTATCAGCCGCTGATAATCCCTCTCCAGTTCCCTGATTCACACCGTTTCCGGAATTGGCTTCCTTGCCTGCCGGAAGATCACTCAAAACGATTGGCTGCGCCAGAAATGCAAGTGCAAAATGAACGTACCCCAGATTCTGTCCAAAACTATCCGGGTTCTGTCCATCTTCCAAATCTTGAGCAATCTTAGGGTTTTGTCCGATCGGATCTGCGCTGATAGTCGTTAAACCACCGAGCATAGCTGCAAAGTCCGTAGTTGCTTTTTCTAAGCTGTCTGCCGCATTTTTTCCCGTTAAGCTTGAAGTTTTATCTAATTTTCCTCCAATCTTTAGGGAATCCGAAAGGACATTGACACTAGACATCCACCGTCACCTCCTACTTAGACTTCTATTTACTTTATCGACAAAGTCCCAGTAAAACATTAGCCATAGGACAATTATTTTCAAAATAAGTTCTTTTTCTGTCGGCTAAGCCTTCCTCTAAGCCGTAAAATGGCTTGGGAATGAAGTTGGGAAATCCTTGATTCCGACAGCTTTAGAATTGCCGCAATTTCTTTCAGAGTCAGTTCTTCCTGATAATATAGCGCTACCACCAATTTTTCTTTATCCGGTAATTTTTCTACTGCTACAGCTAGAATCTGCTTTTGTTCCTCTTTCTCAACTTCTTGATACGCTTCCTGTGCTTCCTGATCGACGAGTAAATTTAGGGGCGTACCACTACTATCTCCCTCACTATCTACCAGCGTTTCATCGAATGAAGTCAGTGTTAAAATCTGAGCCTGAGCTAAAATACTTTCAATTTCCGTAACATCTACTTTGAGCAAATCCGCGACTTCTTCCACCGTAGCCATCCGCCCAAGGCGATATTCCAACTCAGCAAATCCGTCCTGAACTCGCTTCACTTTCTGTCTCGCAGAATGAGGAACCCAATCCATAGTTCGTAGTCCATCAATCATAGCACCACGAATACGAATCGAAGCATAGGTTTCAAATTTAAACCCTCGTGCAGCCTCAAACCGTTCCAGAGCATCAAGTAAGCCAAAGACACCATAACCAATCATATCATTCTCGTCGACATGAGGTGGAAGAGACATAGATAACCGACCTGCAATGCGCTTGACCAATGGTAAATATTGTTCAATCTGTTCTTGTTTCCACGGTCCGCGCGCAGCGGATTCATAAGCGTTTGGTATCAAGTATTACTCACCCCCTTAATCGATGTTCGAGGTTCGAGGTTCGAAAAGCGCACATTGAATATTTTCACATCCCATTTAGCCCTATGATTAGTTCAAGCAAACTCAGATGCAGATAATTTCTTAACCGAAAATCCTATGCCTGGTTCGAACCTCGAATATCGATCCTCGAACCTCGATTAGTCCCAGCCCATTCGCCGCACAATTTCTGCTTGCTGCTCAGTGTCGGGTAATCCCGAGCTTAAATTTTGGTCAACTTGTCCTGGAAATCGTGATTGTTGGACCTGTAGATTCTGAGGTTCATCATCACCCACTGCGAAATCAATAACCCCCCCAGGTCCCGCCTTCGAATCTACTGGCTCATCCTGGGGCATCTGTGTTGCAGTTTTATTAAACAAGCTTAATGTTCCGACTAATAAGAAATACATAACTCCAAAGGCAACCCCAGCCCGAACAATCAATTGAAGAGTTTTCACTTCGTTGCCCCAGCTAAGCAAGACAACAATTAGGGTAGTCACGACGGAAAGGCGCATTGTCCAAAGTCGATACAGTTCCCTAAGTTGGTCGGTCATTAAATCACCTTTTCACCATGATTAATCGTTCTAATGTGCAATTCTCCTGTTCCAACATCAAAATGAATTGTACGTCCAAAACTTCCCCCGACATCAGCAACCAAAAGCGGAATTCCATTCTTTTTTAGTTCCTGTTCTACCGCTTCAGCATTGCGATCCCCGATTTTTAGAACCTGAGGTTTTCCGGGAAACGAAAACATCTGTGCGCCACCTGCTATTTTGGCCCTTAAGCGGGTTTTATTGGCACCCATACCTAGAATTTCTCGAAGTAATAATTCCAACGCAGTATCCGCATACTTCGCTGGGTTCCCTCCCAAGCTTCCATTTGCCGTTGGAAGCATAATATGAGCTAAACCACCCACTTTGAAAATCGGGTCATGTATGCATATCCCAATGCAAGAACCTAAGCCTGCTGTAAGCAATCTTTCTGGTGCAGTTGCCGTTTTAAGATCAGCCATTCCTACTGTGATAACTCCATTCATACTCCCATGGCCCCTAACAATTTATTCAATGAACCGTCATCCGGCAAAAAGATGAATTGCCCTTCAATTTTCGGTATTCCCGTGAGTTGTGTATCGATAAATAACACCGTGTCCTCAAGTACACCCTCCTCAAGAAAAATCGCATCCAAGCTCGCGCCAATCATGTCGACTGCTAAAGCCGGTACAGAAGGTTGAAGGGGAATCCCTGAAAATTGAGTTAAGGCAATCAGAAAGGAACTCACCAAGATATTCCCAACTTCTTTCAAAGCTGATTGCGCCATTTCATCAAAATATATGTCCACTGGCTCAGTCAGCCCAAACAGGGCCTGAACCACTATTTCCGCGCTTTCAACTGGAAAGAAAAAAACAGCTTTTCCTGGAGCCTCCCCCTCTACTTTTACATAGATAACCGCCTGAGGTGTATCAAGCTGTCCAACAATAGCCGAAACCTGTTCAAACGCTACTGCCCAAACTTTCGGTACAGACATATCGATTCGGCGCTGTAAAAGCGTAGACAAAGCTGTTGCTGCATGCCCTGAGCCAATATTTCCAATCTCTCGCAATGCATCTTGTTGGAATTGTGTAATCTCCATTTATACCAATCCTTTCTTACGCATTGCCCTTTGAATATCAAAAACACAGCGTATGATCTTATCGCGCTCTCGTTCCGAGAGGTCGTGAAATTCGACCGAAATACGGTACCGTTTTGTATTCTCCATCCATTCAGCCCTACAAACTCGAACTGGGGTCTGCACTTCTCCGTTTGGCAGGGTTAAATGCGCGTAGAGGATTGACTTATTTTCCACACGTTCTTTCGTCGAAAAGCGCATTCCTCCACCACTTAAGTTCAGCATCATCGCTTTATGAACGTCACTCAGACCTTCTCGTGTCACCATACGAAACGTTATCGGAAAAACAGCGGGCACTCGAACAAAGTTACGGCGTTGCACTTTATCGATAGAATCTGGTAATTCCAGAATAAAAATGGGAACTGGTACTGCGACTCTTTGCATGATTTTCCCTTTAAATGAGTAAGCCGCTGATTCGTCCCAAAATTTTAGTTTTATCTTCGTCTCCTCGCGCAGTGGGACCACCTCGCCGTTTTCATAAGGGGCACCGACAGCTAAGATTCTTTCTCCCACTTCTTCAATACGCGTCCGATAGGTTCCTTCATATTCTCCTTCTAATACAACAAGTTCAACGGTCAGTCCGAGCTGAAGTTTGTTCTTATACGACAAATTATCACCCCCTTTATCGATGTTCGAGGTTCGAATATTTAAAACGAGCGGAGCAACTTACTTAGAAACCCTCGCACACCGCCAACTTGGCGCTGTTGAGTAAGATTTATCCCTACCACCTTACCCGCGATCCATTGGATGCAACGATACGCGGAACTGTCTGGAAAACTGATTCCTAAAGGCTCCTGCAGCATCACTGAGCGTCCAACGAGCGTATCATCGTAAACCCAACCTAAGAAACTAAGCGACCCTTTTAAGAATCTCTGCACTGCCGTTTCCAGCCGTTTAAACGTCGCCTGAGCATCCTCTTCAGACCTGACTCGGTTGATTACCATATGAATGGGTACTTCACCCGCTTCTATCCTCAAGGATTTAAGTAATCCATAGGCATCAGTTAGTGCTGTTGGTTCCGGTGTTGTCACCATGATAATATCATCTGCAGCCTGCAAAAAGTTAATCACCGTATGCCCAAGGCCGGCACCCGTATCAATAATCAATACGTCTGCCATCTTTTCTAATCTCCCCAGATTTGCGATGACGTTCTTCAGCTTATCCCGTTCTAGATTGGCAAGACCCTGGACCCCAGACCCCCCTGGTATTATCCCTATGCCCCGAGGACCAGTCAGAAGAATTTGTTCAATGGTTTTTTCCCCTGACAATAAATGTTCAATCGTATACCGTGCTGTAAGTCCAAAGGCAATATCTACATTGGCGAGCCCCAAATCTCCATCTAATATAATAACTCGTTGTCCATATTCAGTCAGAGCAAGCGCAAGGTTAATCGTAAAACTGGTTTTGCCCACGCCCCCCTTACCGCTAGTCACGGCAATCACTCTCATTTTAGCCTGTTTGTGGTTTTCGCGAGAGGCCAAATCTCGCAATACACTCGCTTGATCATGCATGAGGAATCTCCTCCCCAATGATGTAGCGCGCCAAGCGGTATGGTGTCGCTGCCTCAATATCATCTGGTACATTCTGCCCGTTTGTGAGATAGGCAGTAGGGAGTGTGGTCTGACCTAAGAGATTGAGAATCGAGCCTGCACTATCCGTCTCGTCTAACTTAGTAAAAATGAGATGGGTCGTTAGGTCTTCAAATCGTTGATAGATTCGTGCTTGATCCGCAAATTGCGTGCTTGCACTCATCACCAGCATCGTGAAATCTGGTTTTGCCTTATCCAAAAAAGCACGTAGTTCTGACATATGCAAATCATGATGAGGACTTCGACCAGCCGTATCAATAAAAATGAGTTCTTTATCTGCATGAAGCTGCAAAGCATCGCTCAGCCCAGACGGGGTCATTGCGACTTCAACGGGCACACCGATGATTTCACCAAAGGTTTTGAGCTGTTCAACAGCAGCGACCCTATAGGTATCTACCGTAATCATAGCCACTTTTCGTTTATCGACAATACTAAATCCAGCCGCAAGTTTACCGATAGTCGTCGTTTTTCCGACACCCGTTGGTCCAATTAAGGCAACAATCCTTGGCTTGTCAATACCTGGCTGGATAAGACCAATTTGCCCACATATTTGTCGGACATTAGCTTCGATCCGAGCATATACTAGAGAGTTGTCCACCCATTCATGGGGCGACAACGTTTGCTGCACATGACTAAGGATGCGCCTAACTAGGTTTTCGCTTATCCCTCTGTCTAATAAATGATCCGCCCATCTTTGCAGTACAGGTGGCCAATCACTTTTTTCCTCACCGTCACCCTCCATTTGCTTATTCATTTTCTCAAGCAATAGTCGCATAGCTTTCATTTCTTCTTGCAGGGCTTCAGACGAGTCTTTAACGACTGACACTTGCCTATCTTGAGGTCGTTTTACGTCTTCCCGAAGACTTCCTTCCTTAGGAACTGATATCTGCTCTTTAACGGGTGTTTCTTCAATAGCAGCAGTAATTTCAACCTTAAGCTTACCAAATAAGCCCAGGAATCCTCCTTCGCGAATCTCACGCGTTTGCAAAATGACTGCCTCGGATCCCAGTTCCCTTTTTACTTTGCCCATGGTCTCTGCTACATTATCCCCTACAAATCGCCTAACTCGCACGATCCATCCCCACCATTCCTACAGCTTGCACTTGTACCCCTTGGACTAATTCATTATACGAAAGCACCATGAGTTGTGGAAGTTGACGCTCTGTCACCCGTTTTAGGTTAATCCTCACAAGTGGAGCACAAACAATCACTGGCGTAAACCCTTTAAGAATGACCTTTTCAACTTCTCGGGTGAGATTTTGCATTAAGATTTGTAAGATCTTGGGATCAAGCGCTAAATAAGTACCATAATCGGATGGTTGAATACTGTCCAGAATTTGCTGTTCAATCTGGGGATCTAACGTCATTACTGGTAAGTTTTTATCTTTTCCCAGCAAAGGCTGTAAAATCTGTCGAGCTAAACCCTGCCGCACGTGTTCAGTCAAACGATCTAAATCTTTGGTACCATGAGCCTGATCTGCCAGAGTTTCCAATATAGTGACCATGTCTCGAATTGAGACCCGCTCGCGAAGCAAGTTCGCTAGAACCTTCTGCACTTGACCTAGGCTTAATAATTCTGGAATCAATTCATCTACAACTGTAGGCGCCAATTCCTTAGCATGATCTATAAGGGTTTTAACATCTTGGCGGCTCAGAATTTCCCACGCTTGCGACTTAATCACTTCCGTGATATGGGTCGCCAAGACCGTAGGAGCATCCACCACCATCCACCCGTTAAGCTCTGCTTGTTCCCTATAGATCGCATTAATCCATATGGCATCAAGTCCGAAGGCCGGTTCTTTGGTCGGGATCCCCGGTATGGAGTTATCCTCAAATCCATTGCTCATGGACATAAAGTGGTCCGCCAAAAGTTCACCGGTTGCTAATTCTGCTCCTCGAATTTTAATGACGTATTGGTTAGGCTGTAAATTCATATTATCTCGAACCCGAATCACCGGAACAATAAATCCTAATTCGCTGGCAATTTGACGACGAATCAGAACAATTCGATCCAGTAAATCTCCCCCTTGCTGAACATCCACTAAAGCGATCAGCGCGTAACCCAATTCTAGTTCCATGTGATCGATATTTAATAAGTTTAAGACATTTTCCGGTTTCTTACTCTCTTCAATTTCCGACTCCCTGGCGGCCGCCGTTTCCTCCACTACTGAGACCTTAGAATTTCGTTGGAGCATTACTCCCATGGCAATTAAAGCAGCAGACACAGTAAACAGTGGAAATTTCGGCAAACCAAGGAATGCTAACATGCTCAATACCCCAGCTGTAATGAATAAAGCCTTCGGCTGTCTAAACAACTGTTTGACCAAATCTTCACCTAAGTTGTTTTCCGAAGCTGCCCGAGTGACCACTAGACCAGTGGCGGTAGAGATCAGGAGGGCTGGGATCTGAGAGACAAGCCCATCTCCAATCGTCAACAACGTATACTTATGCAGGGCTTCCAGCAAAGGCATATCCTGCATCACAACTCCAGTGATAAAACCACCAATAATATTAATAAATAGAATGATAATTGCAGCAATGGCATCCCCTTTAACAAACTTGGTTGAACCATCCATTGCACCATAGAAATCCGCTTCTTGTTGAATCGCTTTACGCCGATCGCGAGCCTGTAGTTCGTTTATCATCCCTGCATTGAGGTCAGCGTCAATTGACATCTGCTTCCCTGGCATAGCATCCAACGTAAAACGCGCAGCGACTTCCGAAACTCGCTCTGCTCCTTTTGTGATTACAATGAATTGAACCAGTACCAAAATAATAAATATAATAAAGCCGACTACAGCATTTCCACGGATGACGAATTCACCAAATTGTTGGATAATTTCGCCTGCATGGCCGTCAAGAAGAATGAGACGAGTTGCCGAGATATTCAGAGACAACCGGAACAAGGTTAAGGCCAAAAGGAGCGAGGGAAGAGCCGAGAATTCTAACGGGTCTTTAGCAAAAACCGCTAACATCATGGTTAATATCGAAGCAGTAATGTTTAAAGTAATGAGGATATCTAACATTCCCGAAGGCAAAGGAACAACCATCATGACCACTATGCCCACCATTCCAATGGCCGCAATAATGTCTGTATTAGCTAGGAATCGCTGCTTCGTAGATAAAGCCATGATTGGTCTCCTTTCATTCGAAATTCAACTTGCGTTTATGCCCGCATGGATTTCCTTTTCTTTAAACGATACACAAAGGCTAAAACTTCGGCGACTGCCTTATACAGATCCGCAGGGATTCCTTGCCCAATGTCTACCTGAGCGTAGAGGGCACGGGCCAGCGGCTTGTTTTCCATGATCACAAGGTCATATTCTTTCGCGAGTTCCCTTATTTTCAGGGCGATATGATCTTGCCCTTTGGCGATAACATAGGGAGCTTTATTTGCTTTAATATCATAGCGCAGGGCGACTGCTAGGTGAGTTGGATTAGTGACGACAACATCGGCTGTTTTTAAATCCTGCATCATACGGCTCATGGCCATGGCCCGCTGTCGTTTCTTAATCTCACTTTTGAGTTCAGGATTACCTTCTGTTTGTTTATACTCTTGTTTTAAGTCCTCGTGAGACATCTTTAAGTTTTTTTCATATTCCCAGCGCTGATAGAAATAATCGAAAACGGCTATGCCTAAGAAGGATATGGAAATATTCCAAGCAAGTTCCATCAAAGCCTGTCCTAGAAAAATAGCTCCCTGTTCCACACTCAGTTGCTGCAGAGCGGGGTAAATATACATTCGATCTCGGATACTAGCGTAGAGGAAATAACCAATTAAAGTGACTTTCATTAACGTTTTTGTCAGTTCAACGTAAGCCTTAACTCCAAACATCCGTTTTGCACCACTGATCATACTTAGGCGGGATAACTGAGGTTTCATCGACTCCCAAGTAAAAAGAACTCCCACTTGTATATAATTAGAAATTAAGGCAATTAGATACCCTGCCGCAAAAATAGGTGCCAATATTTGTATTCCCTGCCAAAGAATGTTTAACATAAGGGTAGCTACCGACCCTTCAGTCCATTCCGACGAGAGGCCTAAGACATAAGGAAAAAGGTGCCCTAATCGAATCATCATGCTTGGAATCCAAAATTTCAGCACTGCCACGAGTCCTAAGAGCATGAGCGCTGATATGACCTCTTGACTTTTAAATACTTGACCTTTTTTACGCGCATCCTCTTTGCGCCTGGGCGTAGCGGGATGTTTTTTTTCACTCACTGCTTCCACCCCTGATAAAGCTCTAAGATCCAAGACATATTGGTCTTAAAGAGTTGGGCAACGGCTTCTCCCCAAAACGGAATTGAGAGGAATAGAATGATAAATCCGAAAGCAATCTTGACCGGGAAGATAATAGCAAAAATGTTGAGCTGTGGCACCGTTCTCGCTAAGAGGCCGACACCAACATCTGACACTAGAAGTGCTCCAAAGACTGGCATTGCTAATTGTATCGCTAAAGAAAACACATGCACGAGAAGCTCAACATAATAATGATAATCGCTGGGTACGTTTGTGGGGTTAATGGGGATATAGGCATAACTCTTGACCATAGCTGCAATAAGATAATGATGAGCATTGGTTGCCAATAAAAGCATCGTAGCCAAAACCATCTGAAAATTGCCCATCATAGGGCTTTGAACTCCATATACAGGGTCAATGGCTGCCCCCATGGTAAAACCCATTTGAAAATCAATCAGTTGCCCTGCCCCTTGTAGGACAGCGGTGAACGTGTAAATCACGAAGCCGATGACCACTCCCACCAAGACTTCCTTAATGACGACAGCAATCAACAGTAATAATTCACTGGGAATGGACGGGTTGGTCGCATGAATTAGTGGATAGACAATTACGGTAAGGCTAGCTGCAAAACCCAGCTTTACCAGGGCTGGAACGCCCCGGGCACCAAAGACTGGGGCTAACATAATCATGCCTGCCCAGCGGAATAAAATCAGCAAAAATAATGAGAGGTTCCATTGGAGCAGTTGTGACAAACCCAAATTTCTACCCCCCCAAAATCGATGTGCGAAGTTCGATGCTCGAAGCTCGAAGTCTAAAGTCTGTGTTTCGATGTCAGAGGTCCGAGATTAGTGTTTCTTGGTTCGAGTCTGTAGTCGTTGTTTGAGTCCGCGGCTCAAAACTCATGGTTCGAAACCTAGGTTCTCAGCTTTTGGTTCGAATATCGAATATCGAACCTCGAACCTCGAACCTCGAACCTCGAACCTCGAACCTCGAACCTCGAACCTCGATTTCACATGCCTCCGAAGGTTGCCAACTGGGTTAACAAATTGGATGTGTAGGCTGTCAGCACTGAGAGCATCCAAGGGCCTAACACAAGCATGACGACCGCAACCGCTATAACTTTAGGAATAAAGGTCAGGGTTTGTTCCTGAATCTGGGTCATTGACTGAAATATACTGACCAACAGACCAACCAACAAACTCACACCGAGTACCGGTCCTCCTACAAGAAGCACTGCTCCCACAGCTTCTCTAGCCATATAGAGTACTTGATTCTGAGTCACTGATCCTGTCCCCTTTCCTCTACTGGTACTCTCTATTTGAAACTTGTGACTAAAGACTCAACTACTAGATGCCACCCATCCACTAACACAAATAAGAGTATTTTGAACGGCAGTGAGACCATCATAGGAGGTAGCATCATCATTCCGATCGACATCAGAGTACTTGCCACAATCATATCAATGACAATGAAGGGGATAAATATGGCGAATCCCATTTGAAAAGCTGTCTTCAGTTCACTAATTACAAAGGCTGGAATGAGGACATAGGTCGGCACGTCCCGGTAAGTTTTGGGTCGCTCCATTTTAGATAAACCTACAAAAAGCTCTAGATCCTTTTCTCTAGTCTGTTTAAACATGAAGATCCGAAGCGGTTCCTCAGCATTATTTAGAGCCTCTGTTTGGGTGATCTGATTGTTCATGTAGGGTTGAAGCGCATTAGTATTAATTTGATTCCAAGTCGGGATCATGATAAAGAAGGTAAGAAACAAGGCCAATCCCACAAGCACCTGGTTGGGGGGGAGTTGCTGAGTTCCGAGTGCATTTCGCACAAAAGACAGCACGATAATAATCCGGGTAAAGGAGGTCATCATCATGAGAATAGCCGGCGCCAATGACAACAAGGTCATCAACAGCAAGAGTTGCACAGAGGTACCTGTTTGTTGGGACGTTGTGCTCCCCAGATCCAACGTGATACCAGCAGCCTGAACTGTTTCGGGATTTGTCATCATCCCAAATCCCAGGGCTATTCCAAAAGGCAGCCCCAGCGCTAAGCGCTTAATTAGTGAGCTTGAAGAAGACATTATTTTTCTACCTCCTCAAGCATACGCTCAAATTCTGTGGCAAAAGACTCTTTCTTCCTTCCAGGGGTCTTCCGCCATAGCTTAGGCAAACTTTGGGCCAAGCTTTCCACTCGATCATTCTGACGAGTCGCAATTTCCTCTAGAATTTCGGCAGCAACCTTGGGGTCATGGATCTCCGCGATTTTCTGTAAATGATGATCCGATCCGCCAAGGACTTGTAATTGACCAGCAATTTCTATGAGATATAGGCTTTGCTGTCCGTTCAAGACTTGTCGATCGATAAGTCTTGCCCAGGGAGCATTCAAGCTACGGAGGTTGGCTCGATTAAGTCGACGAATAATCCAAAGACAGACCAGTAAAATAACGAGAAATACCAGCAACGTACCCATAAGCCCCCACCATGAGAAAACAGATTGTGCAACAACCGGAGCAGCATCACTTGTAGGAAGCGGCAGGTCTTCGTTGAATGGCATATTACTTCAACGCCTTCGTGACAGCCTCAACCACACGTTCTGCTTGGAAAGGCTTCACTACAAAATCTTTGGCCCCAGACTGAATCGCTTCAATAACCATGGATTGTTGGCCCATGGCACTACACATAATAATACGGGCCTTGGAATCCTGTTTGCGAATCTCTTTGACTGCTTGAAGTCCATCCATTTCTGGCATTGTAATATCCATGATCGTCAAGTTCGGTTGCAAGTCTCGATATTTTTCAACCGCCAAGGCCCCATTTTCTGCTTCACCAATTACGGTAAAACCATTTTTCGTCAAAATATCCTTCAACATCATACGCATAAACGCGGCATCATCAACAATCATTATCGTAGCGCTCACTCAGATTTCCTCCTCTATTTCAGCGAATTCATTCGTTCCATGGGATGCACAATGTCAGTAATTCGGATTCCAAATGTTTCGTTAACGACAACCACTTCACACTTAGCGATTAACTTGCCATTAACAATCATATCCACCGATTCGCCCGCCAGGCGATCCAATTCAATAACCGAGCCTGGACCCATCTCTAAAATTTCCTTGATTGTTTTTTTGGCTCGCCCCAATTCTACGCTAATTTGCAACGGTACATCTAAAATCAAGTTAAGATTATCTGGCTGTGTCGGCGGTTGGCCTGGTTGAAGAGGTGCAAACTGAGCCGGTTGCACGAGTGTCTGTGCTCTTCCTTGAGTATTAGATTGGGGCATCCCATAAGTCGGGGTGTCTATGACCTGAGAATAGGGTGGCATTTCATAGGCCGGTGGTGGAGTCGAATGCGGAGCTTGATAGGAGTACGATGTCGACGATGGGGCTGGGGTTGGAGTTGGCGTTGGCGTTAGAGCCGGAGTCGGAGCAGAAGTTGGTTTAGAACCTCCACTCATTGCTTCCATTAGCTTGTTGACCATCCCTATTGCTACACTGAGCGGGATTACCTGAATAAGAATACTGTCAATGACCTCTTCAACAACCATTCGGAAAGAAATCCGTACAAGAGGCTCATTTGGATTAAGGAAGTCCTGAAGAATATCACGCCCAGATGAGAAATCATTGAGCACCATATTCGGAGGCGTTATGTCGACCATGGCATTGAACATGGTGGACATGGAAGTGGCGGCCGACCCCATCATCTGATTCATCGCCTCAGAAATCCCACTTATTTGAAGCTCAGAAAGTTCTTTGGACGGATTTTTCCCGTCTCCTCCCATCATTAGGTCGACAATTACTGAGCCATCTTGTTGGGAAAGAATCAGGAGGTTCGAACCCTCAATCCCTGCCTTATATTTAACATCACAAATCACGGAAGGGATCGGGTAATCCTCACGAATCTGTTCCGAGTTCGTAACGTCGACTTTAGGCGTGGTAATGTCCACTTTTTTGCCTAAAAGCTGAGATAATGTTGTGGCAGCTGTACCCATCGAGATATTGGCAATTTCTCCCAGGGTATCCTTTTGTAGGTCATCAAGAAATTCTTGTACTGGAGGTGTCTCTGGTTCCGGTTCTGACTCCGGTTCCAGGGTACCACGTAATAAGGCGTCAATCTCTTCCTGGGAAAGCATTCCATTAGCCATCATGGTCCCCTCCTTCCTCAATTATTTCTGAAATCTGAACGGCTAGATGTTCCCCATGCAGCCCCGGAATGGACTTAAACTTCATGAACTCTCCCACAAAGATCGGTAACGGATCATTAACGGATTGGTTCAGCGGGATAACATCACCCTCTGTCAGATCTAAGAGATCCCGCACGAGAATCTCTGAATGGCCTAAAAATGCTATCATATCTACTTTGGCCCATTCGATCTTTTTCCGAATTGCTTGAACTTGTTCTGGAGAAGTAACCTTTGCTTTGGTAGAAAAAAGGAAAAACGTACTTAATTTATCTAAAATGGGTTCAAGAACCAAATAGGGCATACATAGATTAATCATTCCTACCGCTTCGCCGATTCTAACTTCAAGAGTGATAAGAACGACCATTTCGTTAGGAGCCACAATTTGCGTAAACTGCGGATTAGTTTCCATTGCCACAAATTGAGGTTTTAGTTCATACACTTCTGCCCAAGCCTCTTCAGAAATAGCGATCATGTGATTCAAACGGTTTTCAATAATTGTCTTTTCGATTTCTGTTAAATCTCGGTTCTTCTCCATTCCTTTTCCTTGCCCACCCAGAAGTCGATCCACTACAGCAAAGGTAAGCGAAGGGTTTACCTCGATCAATACCGTCCCTTCCAGTGGATTCAACGAGTAAAGGCCCAACACAGTAGGGTTTGGCAGAGAACGAATAAATTCATCATACGTGATTTGCTCAATCGAAAGGACACTGCTTTCCACAACAGAGTGTAGGTTTCCTGAAAAATAAGTGGTTAGTCCTCGGCAAAAATTCTCATGAATATTTTGGAGGGAGTGAATTTGATCCTTGGAAAACTTATTAGGACGTTTAAAATCGTACACTCGAATTCGTTTTTGACTCTTAGTTACCTGGATCTCCTCAACGTCAACTTGCCCATCGGACAGTGCACTCAACAGAGCATCAATTTCAGCTTGGGACAAGACGTCTCCCATCAAATCCCCCCCTTCAACTCGATATTCGATGTTCGATGTTCGAACGACTAAACGCTGACTGTGGAACTACATATTCGATTTTGTGCTTAACTACAAATCACATACCCAATTTTCGAGCCCTGAACTACTTGCTTCCATTATCCGAGCATAAACAAAATACTGTTATAATTCGAACCACGAACTTCGAATATCGAACCTCGTTACTGGTAGACTAACGACAGAAATAATACATCCGTGATCTTGTTGTCCGCTACTTCATTGAGTTTATTAATTAACTCTGCTCTCAACGCTTCACGGGCATCTGAAGTTTGCACATTCATCAAGGATTTGTTCGCTAAGACCGTATTAACTCTGTCTTTTAAGAATGCATCGCCCTCCTTAAGATGAACGACGGCCTTCTCATCCGTCACTTGAACGGTAATGCTCGTTTTAAGAAAATTTCCACCTTGCAAATTCACTGTAAAATCGCCGATTGGCATAAGCGGTCCTGTCTTTTTAGTTGTTTCTGCCGCCTTGGCACTTATTTCTGGAGTTTTGAAGAGAAATTTTTGTGCTCCAAGGGTCCCCCCTGCGCCAAGCGCAACCCCTAAAAACAGGGTAAGGATCATAATCACAAGAGTTTTTCGATTCATAAGGTTCAATTACTCCTCTACTTTGCAAATCTGATGGCAGCGCCTACGAAATTCTGCAATTCGCTCTATTAGAATCCCGATCTTCTCTGACACCACGTATTTATTTCCACCCGTTAACGTTATAACCGTGTCCGGGGTTTCTTCCATCATTTCAATAAGATCAGGATTTAAAGCAAAGGTTTTACCATTTAGGCGAGTGACATAAATCATAAAACTCCTCCTCCGCAAACGTTGATTTGTGTTTAAAAAAGCAGCTTATTTTGTGGCAAGATTGGCCAAATTTTGTCGATGCCAGTGAAGCACCTGCCCAGTTTCATCCAAACCCTTTTGTTCCTTCTGTAATTCTTCAACCTGAAAGGCCGCAGCTTGTTTTTCCTTCAGTCGCTGGAACTTCTCCGTGTCACGATGCGCTTCTAGTAATACTTGGCGTGCACTTTCCATGACAGCTTCTTGCTGCATCAGTTCCCTCTGACGATCGATAAGCCGCTTACGTTGCTCTAAGGCAAAGATCTGCCAACTCCCTAACTCAGCTGGCCGGTGTTTACCCGCAACCCGTTGTCCCTCTTGAGCATCCTTATAACGATCTTGCTGACTCGCACAGGCTCTGACACAAGCTTGCCAGAGTTGCATTTCGTGCGCGAACTCTCTTTGAGCGATTTCCAAATTCTGTTCTGCGAGTTGAAGACTTGCTTCCAAGCGAAACCGAAATCTTGGCATCGTTTTTTTCTCCTTAATCTAGACTCAACTATAATAATGTTTAAATAAAGTTTGCCCTACCACCTAATTCTCACTCTGGTGAAAAGACCGCTTTCATTTGCTGTAACATTTCTGTGTAGCCAACTTGTTCGCTGACACTTTGGCATATAAACGCCTGAATTCGGTCCATATGTGCGATAGCAGCATCAATTTTAGGATTACTTCCTGGAGTGTAGGCTCCGATATCAATCAAATCTTTGGCATCCTTATAAGTTGCTAAATGGCGACGAATTTTTCCAGATAAGTCCATGTGTTCCGGACTGATAATATCATTCATCACTCGACTGACCGATTGTAGTATATCAATGGCCGGATACTGATTTTGCATAGCCAGTTCCCGAGTTAAGACAATATGCCCGTCGAGAATCCCGCGCACAGCATCAGCAATTGGCTCATTATGATCATCACCATCGACTAACACCGTGTAAATTCCGGTTATACTTCCGATCTCCGCCATGCCCGAACGTTCCAAAAGTTTTGGTAAGAGAGCAAAGACAGAGGGGGGGTATCCACGAGTCGCCGGTGGTTCACCCACCGTAAGCCCAACTTCCCGTTGGGCCATGGCAAAGCGGGTCACTGAGTCCATCATTAAGAGGACATTCTTCCCTTGGTCCCGGAAATACTCAGCAATGGCAGTAGCCGTAAACGCTGCTTTCAACCGCACCAGTGCAGGCTGGTCGGAGGTCGCCACAATGATCACGGAACGGGCTAAACCCTCTGGGCCTAAGTCCTTCTCGATAAAATCACGCAGTTCTCGCCCCCGTTCCCCCACCAGGGCAATGACGTTCACATCTGCCACTGTATTCCTAGCCATCATTCCCAACAAAGTACTCTTCCCCACCCCAGATCCTGCAAAAATCCCCATCCGTTGCCCACGACCAATCGTAAGAATCCCATCAATAGTCCTTACTCCGACACTAAGAGGATCAAGGATTCGAGGACGTGAGAAAGCATTGGGGGGTTTACTCTGCAAAGGATACGCTGTTTCTGTCAGAAGCGGGCGTCCATCCATGGGATGTCCAAGACCATCAAGAATTCGCCCTAACAGTCCTGTTCCGACAGCCACGGTAAGCTTTTGGCACTGTGGGAGCACCCGGTCTCCCGGAGCAATCCCTTCGAGTTCTCCTAAAGGCATAAGCAGAGTGGTCGAATCCCGAAAACCGACGACCTCAGCCGGAAGCTCCCGTCCTTCTCGAGTCATAATATGGCAATATTCTCCCACACTCGCGCGCGGACCAGCAGCTTCAACCATCAGACCGACAATCTTAGAAACCCTCCCCTGAGCTGAGATTGGTTCAGTCTGTGCTACCGTCTGGGTCAAACGATTCCACGCCGCCATGTTCCAGCTCCTCTCGTAAGGTGTGTTCTAATTTGTCTAATTGTGCCTCTAGCCGAGCATCAAAGACCCCTTCCTGGCAGTCTAAGAAACAATCTCCGAGCTTTAAGGATTCATCGATCACCCATGGACAAGGTATTTGATGCCCTTCCAGCCATCCTACATCATGGGGAGATACATGGAGCCGCCAGCCTTGGCGTTCCTGTGGCAACAAGGTTAAAGCCTGGATGATTGCCAGCAAGCGCTGAGGTTCAACCGCTAAGCTTGCCCGCACTAAGCGTTCAGCTATTTTTATCGCTAAGCGAAGTAAAAGTTCGTCAACTTTAGAATATTCTTCTTGAACCGCCCGCTGAGCTAACTGAAAAAGTTGGTTTGCTTGTTCGGTCAAGCGCTTTCCCTCTGCTTCTCCTGCCAACTTTCCTTCTGCTTCTCCCGCTAGCCTACCTTCCTTATATCCTTCTGCTTTGGCCGCTGGGTAAAGTTCGTCTTGCGCACTCTTAAGGACCTCTTGACGTAAACGCTCCGACTCCGCTTGTGCTTGAACAATAATTTGTTCGGCACTGGCTTTAGCCTCAGCTAAGATTATGGCCGCTTTTGCCTTAGCTTCTTCTTCATAAGAGGTCTCCCTCCAGTCCAAGTATTCTTGGTTTGTCGAGGGCTGATCCTCTTCACTGACACTGACCACCCTTAAGATATTACCCAACTGCTGAAATCCTTCTTGATTTTCCACCATTCGCGGAGTAGAAACCTCGACATCATAACTTTTGACGACCCGCCCGTTAATAGATAATCTCATCACTACCTCCTCTAGAGATGACGACTGCACCGCTTTCCTCAAGTTTGCGAATCACCTTCACAATTCGCTGTTGTGCCTCTTCAACATCTCTTAACCGCACTGGGCCCATAAACTCCATATCATCTTTGAGCATCTGAGCAGCCCGTGAGGACATATTGGCTTGAATCCTTTGTGCAACTTCGGGATTCGACCCTTTGAGAGCAAGTCCCAAATCTTTGGTTTCTACTTCGCGTAAGACTAACTGAATACCACGATCATCAAGCACAACGATGTCTTCGAAGACAAACATCTGCCGCTTAATTTGCTCCGCCAAATCGGGATCATCGATTTCCAAAGCATCCATAACCACTTTGACCGTCCCAGGATCGGTTCGATTAAGGACATCGACAATGCTCTGGATCCCGCCTGAAGCGGTATAATCAGTGGGAGCTAAGCTAGAAATCTTACGTTCCAGAACCTTTTCAATTTCCTTGAGCACTTCTGGACTAGTTCGGCCCATCGTCGCTACGCGCTTCGCCACATCTGCCTGTCGATCTTGCCCTAGGCTGGCAAGTAATGTAGCTGCTTTGTCGACTGGAAGGTGCGTCATGATCAGCGCAATCGTCTGAGGATGTTCTCCTTGAATAAAGGAAAAAAGTTGTTTGGGGTCCGTCCGACGCACGAGATCAAAGGGTCTCATTTTTAAGGACGTCGATAAACGACTGATGATCTCAAACGCTCGAGTTTCGCCAAGAGCCCGTTCCAAGACTTCTCGAGCATACTCAATACCCCCCTTAGAAATATAGTCATTGGCAATACACATCTGATGAAATTCTTCCACCACAAAATCCCGTTGTTCTGGTGATATTTTACCGACATTTGCCATCTCTAGGGTCAACTGTTCTATCTCTGCATCTCCAAGGTGTTTCACAATCTGAGCGGAATTCTCTGAACCCAAGGCGATCATCAGAATTGCGGCTTTTTGAATTCCCGTTAAAACTTGCGCCATCTACCGTTCCTCCGATAACCAAGTTTTCATGAGTCGTGCGACTTCGTCGGGGTTATTGCGCGTATAAAGTTCTACCGACTCTTTGGTCTTTTGTTTTTGAATTTGTTCAGCTGACTTTGTTTTCGACTGAGCCAATTTCAGATCTTCCGCTTCCTCGACCATCTGTTGAGCCATCATCAATTCCGCAGTGGCGAGGGTTACTGGCTGTGAACCAGTGAGACCCAACATTTTTTCTGCGCGTGCTTTCTTAGAACGAGCTCGCAGAAACATGACCAGAACCACGAGACCGAACAAAACGGCGGCTCCGATTTGGGCATAGGTCATCAACTGTTGGCGTTTGGCAGAATTCTCCATATCGGCAATTTTTTTCTGTAAATCAGTTTTATTAAACGGAATTGCAGCGACTTGGATCTGATCCCCGCGAGTCGCATCAACCCCGGCCGCAGAAGCAACAATTGTTTTTATTTGATCCAGTTGTTCCTGGGTTACAGTGTCAGCGTCCGCCATGACCGAAACGGAAAGACGTTTAACACTTCCTGGGCTTACTAGCTGTTCCTCTTGAGTTGTGTCCACTTGAAAATTTTTGGTGCTGCTTGTCTTGGTCGAAGACGAATTGACTTCTTGAGCCCCCGCAGGATACGTCGGTGCCCCATTGGGGGTTAATCCCGGTACCCCTCCAGCAGCTGCACCACTGCTATTGGTCGTACTTTCATTGGTACTCTGTTCACTCAACAAGGCACCTGGTCCATTAGTCTGTATCGTTCGTTTGATTTGGTCAAAGTCCAAAGCAGCACTAATTCGAACAACGGTCTTGCCATTACCCAATACCATATCCAGCATACTCTGAATAGATCTTCGAGTATCCTCTTCGACCATTTGCTTAAGTTGATATTGGGTACCCGTCAGACGATTGGGGTCGCCACTCTTGCCTAAAACATCTGATAAAACATTTCCACTGGTATCTACAATCGTTACATTCTCCGTTTGCAGTCCTTCTATTGAGCCTGCCAAAAGATTAGCAATCGCACGTACCTGGTCGTCGCCAAATTTTGTTCCAGGAGCGAGTTTCAAGGTCACCGCCGCCGTAGCAGCTTTTTGATTATCAATAAAAAGCGACGGCTCAGGCATCACGATATGTACACGCGCATCTTGCACGCCAGTCAATGTCCTTAGTGTATTCTCAAGTTCATTCTGCAAACCGAGAACATAACGTAATTTCTTGTCGGAATCCGTTTCCCCGAGGCGTAGTGTATTAAGATTATCAAAACTAAATTTACTTTGTTGAGGAAGACCTGCATTGGCAAGTTGGAGCCGAATCTCAGCAGCATGCTGCTGGGGGACCATAATGGTTGATCCATTATCCGCTAACTGATAATCTGCTTTCAAATCTTTCAGTTTTGTCGTTATTGCTCCCGCTTCTGTATCACCCAGCTTAGTAAAGATCGCCACATATTGTGGGCGGCCAGCCCAAGTGATCAAGGCAATTAACGCAGAAGCGACCAAAAGAGGAGCAAGCACCGTAATTATTTTCTGTGGGCTAGAAAGATTATTCCAAAATGTCTTTAAAGATTGTGTGATTCCGGCCCAAGAAAAATCCACTCTTGACTCCTCCTTTCTACTCGAGACTCGAAGTTCGATGCTCGAGGCTCGAATGGAGACGTTCGTATCGAACGTTTTAAACGTCGAACTTCGCGCTTCGCGCCTCCCGCCTCACTGTTTCCATAAATTACTAGATTAATAACCCCTTAAAAGAAAACCTTCACAACGTATTTTTATATAACAACCTTTTTTTCGATGCTCGAAGCTCGAGACCCGAAGCTCGAATAAATTCCGTTCGTTCACGAACGTTTCAAACATCGAACCTCGTGCATCGTGCATCGTGCATCGAATTAAAGTTGCATACGCATGACCTGATTGTAAGCATCAATCACTTTATCACGCGTGGATACTGCTAAGGATAGTGATAGATTAGCCTTTTCTAAGGCTATCATCGCTTCTGATAAATCTTGCACCTGTCCCGTAGCCAGTTGTAAGCTGGCGACATCCGCCTTGGTCTGTAGAGCATCCACTTGACCAAGGGCATCACTCAAAAATTTTGAAAAATCCGCCTCGGCCTTTTGACCTCCCTCAGGGCGTATGTTCGAAGTAGCGTCAAGATTAGTAGGGGTAATCGGAGTCAGTCCGATCGGTAGAATCGGTGCTATCGCTTGAATGATCATTTAATCATCACCCCTTTCCAATCTCAAGTGCTTTGGTAGCCATAGATTTACTAACATTGAGAGCAGTGACATTGGCTTCATAGGCACGCGATGCCGTCATCATATCCACCATTTCCGTCACAATATTCACATTAGGTTGACGTACATATCCTACAGGCAATCCCTCCTCAACCACTGTCGCGGCATCAGGAGAGGCAGGGTTATATTCTAAACGAAAGGGTTCAGTAACGTCATTATAAACACTGGCCACTTGCACCCCGTTCCCATTTCCGTACCCATTCCCAACCTTTCCTAAACCCATCGTTTCTCCAAGAACTTTAGAAAACGGTGTCTCCGGTGGGCGAGGAACAAACACGGCGACTTGCCGACTATAGGGGATCTGGTTTCCTGCCGGGGTCAGTTCTCCCGTTCGAGTCGTATTGATATTGGCGATATTGTTAGCGGTAAGATCCATACGTAAGCGCTGGGCAGTTAACCCGGAAGCACTGATTTCGATGGCCCCAAAAAGACCCATGTTATCCCCTCCTCATCACGCATTCCACTATCGCTTTTCCGATCTCATTAAGTGGTACAATTCGGTCAGCTAGACCAGCCTCCACCAAAGACCTGGGCATTCCATAAACCACGCAGGTTTCCTCCGACTCAGCGATTGCGAACCCCTCTTCTAACCTCTTAAGCTCCTTCATCCCCTTAGTCCCATCACTACCCATCCCAGTCATGACCACCCCAAGAGTCCCTTTACCAACTTCTTTTGCTAAGGAAAGGAACATCACATCGATGGAAGGGCGATAAAGCGTGGGTATTGGGGCCTCATCTCCAATTTGAAGCGTCAACAGACCAGACCTACGCAAAACCTGAAGCTGTTTACCGGCTGGACCTACATACACAGTCCCCGCTTTCAAGACTTCTCCATGAACTCCTTCCCGAACATTGAGAGCACATAGTCCATTTAACCTTTGAGCGAGGGGTCCTGTAAACCCTGGAGGCATATGTTGAGCGACCAACACCGGTACAGGGAAATTTCCTGGCAAGGCTGGCAAAACTGCTTGTAATGCCGAGGGCCCACCAGTAGACGTGCCGATGGCCACGATTTCTACCACATGCTTTGGCAAGACCCCTCCCTTGCTCGGTCGCGAACCTAGTCCCAAACTTGGGCCAGAGGGTGAAGTAGGAGCAGCCACTCCCTTTGAGATACCCGCTTGAACTGCAGTACCTGTCGTTGCGGAAGGGACCGTAGTAGGAGGCATCTGTAGAGATGAGGGTATTGCCTTAGGCATGAGTCGAGCAGGATCGACTAACGCTGCTGCTTTTACTTTCTCCACTAGATCCCGGGCAAGTACCTGTAAATCCGCTCCCGGTCTTCCCGACGGTTTGGCCACAACATCAATAGCCCCTAAGTCCAGTGCCTTCAACGTGGACTGCGCACCTTCCGTGGTCACAGCACTCAAGATGATCACTGGGGTCGGTTGCCAACGCATAATTTCTTCCAACGCCTGAAGTCCATCCATGACCGGCATCTCCACATCCATCGTCACGACATCTGGACGAAGGGATTGAAGTTTAAGAATTCCTTCGCGTCCATCTCTTGCAGTATCCAGGACTTTAATACCCGGATCCTGATTAAGAATTTTTTGTAGTGTTAACCTCATGAACGGAGAATCATCGACTATGAGGACTCCAATCTGTGTCCTAGGCGCTGACGTCATGACTTAGCTCTCCACCTATAATGTGATCGAGATCCAAGAGGATAAGCAGACGTTCCCCTATTTTTCCAACCCCACGAATAAACTGAGAGTCCATGCCAAGCGCAATCGGCGGTGGTGGTTCTATCGCTTCACTATCAAGGCGCAAGACTTCAGTGACTGCATCCACCCGAATTCCGAACACTTTTGATTGAACCTGCAGGACAATAATCCGACTGAGATCGGTTTCTTCCACACGATTCATACCAAAACGAATGCGCAAGCTGATCACCGGAATGACGTTTCCTCTCAGGTTAATAACACCCTCAATATAATTCTCGGCTTTAGGCACTCGAGTAATCGGTGGAATACGGATAATCTCCTGGACACGCATAATATCAACGCCAAATTCTTCGGAGCCTAAGCTAAACGTGACTAATTGTTCTTCTGCCATAGTAAAACCCCCTTCTTCGATGTTCGAGGTTCGAAGTTCGATGTTCGAACTCGAATAAAAACTTAAAAGTTTTTAGGATAATTAAATAAAGTTTTCTTTAATTGAGGTGCGAAGCGCGATGTGATTGATCGAGTGAGATTTAAATCGTTGTTAAAAACTTCAGTTTTTAATTCTATTCGAACCTCGATCCTCGAACATCGAACCTCGCTTTAGCTCTTGCGTGTTACCAAGACGTCTTGGATTAAGGATCCGATATCGAGAATCAAGGTGACTTTTCCATCTCCGAGAATGGTTGCACCGGCAATTCCGGGGAGATTATTCAGGAATTCACCCAAAGATTTAATGACTACTTCTTGTTGGCCGCGCAATTCATCAACGATTAGCCCTAAAGCTTTATCTCCAAAGCCTACTACAACGACAAAGACCTCACTGCATTCGGTTTCTGGAGTAGGAAGATCGAACTTTTCTTGTAAAGAAATGAGGGGTAAGGTATTACCTCGCAGTTGAACCATTGGCAGTCCACCCACAGTTTTAATATCCTCTCGATTAACCAGAAGAGTCTCTAAAACAGAAGAAAGTGGAACCGCATAAATTTCTTTTCCAACTTCAACGAGCAACGCCTGAATGATGGCCAAGGTCAAGGGTAAGCGGATCGTGAAGGTGCTTCCCTTCCCTTTGCGAGTTGTAATATCCACCATTCCCCCGAGATTATTCAGGGCCTTCTTCACAACGTCCATCCCAACACCCCTGCCGGAAATATCGGTCACAGTATCTGCTGTACTAAAGCCTGGCAAGAAGATAAGGTTTGCGATATCCCGTTCGGAGAGTTCTTCGCGCGCTCCAATCAAGCCCTTAGAAACCGCTATTTGCTGAATTTTATCAAGATCTAACCCTGCCCCATCATCGGAGATGAGAATAGCAATGTGATTGCCTTCATGGTAAGCATTGAGCGTAATCGTCCCAAGTTCAGGCTTCCCAGCTGCCCGGCGCTCTTCCGGAGATTCAATACCATGATCCACTGAGTTTCGAATCAGATGCATTAAAGGATCTCCGATAATTTCAACCACAGTCTTATCAAGTTCGGTATCTTCCCCTTTTAAGACGAGGTCGACTTCTTTGCCTGTTTTTTTGGCAAGGTCACGAACTAAACGTGGAAAACGATTAAAAACAGTCCCAATCGCCACCATACGTAAGCGCATAACACTCTCTTGGAGGTCATTCATTAGACGACCCAAGTAAACGTTCGCTTCGTTTAAATTATTGACCATACCGTCCGTACTGTATTGAGCCTTCAGATCCAATCCAATTTGCACCAGACGGGTCCGGGTGATGACCATTTCTCCAACCAGATTAATCAGATTATCCATGCGCACTGTATCGACACGGATCGTATGTACTTGGGTATTACCTTCTCCATTAGCAGCCTCAGTGGCCGGTGTCCCTGGAGCTTTACGAATCCCTTTTGGTTCAAGGGCAGCTTTCTGACTTAAGATTGGCTGAACCACTTTTTCTTCGGGCACGACCGTCGGGATAACCTTGGACGCATTTTCCGATTCTGAAACAACTTTCGGAACCTCAGTCATATCCTCAACAGCGTCTTCCTTTATCTCTATAACCTCTGGATAAGGGTGTACTACGACATCCACCAACTCCGAAATCTCCAGTAGTTCTCTCCGAATCTCTTCGCGGGGCTCATCACAGAGTACAAGCATGAAGAATTCCTCTGCATTTCCAACTTCCAGATCCTCAACGCTCGGCAAAAGTTTAATCACAGAGCCCATTCCCTCAAGTCGCTGAGTTGCCATCACCGCACGAACTGCCTTCATGAGGGTATTAGGCCCAAGTTTCACATCGACCTGATAAACACCACGTCCTAAACTTTGAGCATCGCTTACTTTTTCACATTCAGAGGGTGTTAGAGAAAAGTTAATCGGAACAAACTTCAAGACTTCTTCACTTTCTTCTGGAAAGGTTAGTGATTTCACTGTTTCAACTGGTTTATCTCCATTTAATAACCCCCGCATAGAGGAGGCTAAATCTTCGAATTCAATTTCAATCTCCTGCCGCTGTTCGACCTGAGCTAACATCGCTTTGACTCGATCTGTCACTGCCAATAATGTATCGATCATTTCCAAGGAAACATCCATTTTCCCCTGACGCAAATGATCCAACAAATCTTCGGCAGCATGGGTCAAGGCAACGATTGGCGTGAACCCCATAGTTCCGGAGGCTCCCTTTAAACTGTGAGCTGAGCGGAAAAGATCGTTAATAAGTCCAATATTCCCTCCCTCTTTCTCAAGTTGTAAGAGCCCAGCCCCAAGCTTTTCAATCTGTTCCTGGGAATCTAATAGGTAAAACTCTATAAATTCCCCCAGATCTACTCCCTGATTCTTCTCATCTTGACTCACGCATTGCCACCCCAATCTTTTTATTGATAAAATATTACTAAATACTTCGTAAGTCGCTCTATAACGATACTAATCTAGTTTATCGTCCAGTCTGCTATGTAAAATATTGCATGGAGGGAACAACTTGTCCTAAATACGTTTTATTCGCCATATTTTTTAGAATTCCTCCAAAAAAAGTATATAAACATAATTACCGTTTATCATCTAATAGTAGCACCTAGTCCCTTAAACCGTATACAGTTATTTCGACAAAATTCCCATGAATATTTTTTTAATTATATGTATCCCCAAATTTATACCTAGTTGTTTACGTGATTAACAATAGCATCAAGTAGTAATACCCACAAATGGTTTGTTTGTCACAATCCGATAGGACCTTTGGGCAAAAAAACTTGTCTGGCTCCAAACCTCGGCGAAGGCGGCCGCCGTCCATGGCGCATTCGACACTAGACACGTCCTGCGTCGCCTTTTCGGAACGACACAGGGGTCGTTCCCTACAATTTAGCCTAAGATAACGTTAACGTAGGGAACGACCTCTGTGTCGTTCCGCCATGTTGCACCATGATAATTGCGTTTAAATGGCGAGAAGGGCCAGAAAGTTATACTTTCTGACTAGTACAAAAAAACAGGGTGCCAATAAATTGCATCCTGTTTTTTTGAGGAACGTTTATGTTATTTTTTTGTTGAACGAGCATGTCTTAACGTTCGATCAAACTAGTTTATCGAAAAGCAAGCCGGCCATTTCCCTAAAAGAATCTAGAAGCTCTAACGCCCGCTTAGAAGGAATTTCATCTATTACTTCTCCATTTTGTTGATCTACAATCTTAACTGTAAGGCGTTGGGAATTTTCATGAATACTAAACACGTAGCGTTTATTGATGATTCCCATAAGCCGGTTGAGCTTTTCCGTCGCCTTTTCTACTTCCTCGCGCGGAATTTCTTCACGGGCAGAAGGAATTTCGCCCTTACGATCGATAACCTTGCGAGGAGTCTCTAAGGAACGGTCCAGCTTTTGCCCAGGAAAAGCATCCATAGGAATCATGGTGGAATGAGTATTGGGCTGTATGGGATTGATCATATCACAAATCCCTCCTAATTTGATCTTTAGTTGAACGAGTTCACTATCGCTTCCATTTCATCTGGCTGATAGCCATAGTGCTGGCAGCGCCATAGGCTTCTGAAACCTGATGTTGTCGTTTGCTACTACCCAGTCGAACCTGCATTGCATGTAGGATAGCTTGGCTATCTTGCTGGATTTCGCTAATCAAACTCCGCCCTACTGGGGAGACTTTAAAGCCATCATCGGGAGTCTGCTCAATGAGGGTCTGCAACTGTTCTCGCTGATTCATCAGGTCGTAAAAAAGAGCCATATCCTGCTTAGTCAGGAATTTCATCATTTCTTTGGTCAAAAACCGATAATCCTGCCACAAAGCTTGAGCTGTTTTCTTCACCATTACTTGCCAACTGCTCGAGCCACATGAGTCTGTTTCATAGCCTCTACCCATGTATCTCGCAGTTCCTGTAGAACCTCTTTAGCTTGTTGCAACAAAGTAACATCCTTTTTAATATTACCTTGGATCAGGCAGTGTTCCGTGTATTCATAAAGCTTCGCCCAGGTTTTGGATAGCTCATAGTTCATATCCAACGTGCGAACAAATTCACGTACGATGTCCTGCACGCGCAGATTGGCATTGTGGGATTTTTGTACATCCCCCTGCTCCATCGCCAAAATGCTCTCCGTCAAAAATCGCAACGCTCCGTTATAGAGCAATAAGGTTAATTGTTCTGGTGAGGACGTCATAACCTGCTGATTCTTATAGGCATTCGCCATCTGTTGATTCACCATATATATTCCCTCCTACCCAATCACTTTGTATAGTTTCAGCCATTACTATTACCAAATTGCGATGCTAACCAACTGTTCTGAGAACTTAGCTGCTGCAAAGCTACTTCCATAGCATTAAACTGCTTGTAATAAGCTGTTTGCACCTTGTCAAACCTGTCTGCGGCGTTGGTGATTTGCTTATTATAGGCGGTAATTCTCTTGGCAAAACTGCTCTTAGTATCATATTGCGCCCCAGCCGTTGTACCGGCTATTTGCGCTACTTGATCCATTTTAGTCTTAATTCCATCATACAACCGCCCTGCGATCCCTTGACTGCTGGGATCGATAGTGCCGTCCGGATTCTTCCCACTCGCCCCAAACAGCTGACTCAGTACATCAGGATCGTCCTGCAACGCGGTCCGTAGTTTGTCGGTATTCAGGTATAGCTTTCCACCCTCAGTATAGGTTCCAGTGGTAATACCAATTGAAGCGCCACTATTATAAGGACCCGTAATGCTCGCAACAGGGTTGGAGAAAGCATTCCGCATGGTATTCACAAGGCTCGCCAAGGTCTGATCATTGCGGAGCATCCCACTCTTCGCCTTGGCCTCCCAGGCTGTAATATCCGACTCCTTCATGACCGACTTTTGGGCATCTGTAAGCGGTGGAAAATCCTTATAGCGGGTTTCACTCAGCTTGCCATTGATGTCGGCAAGGATTTTGTTATAGGAGTCAACTAAGGATTGGATACTGGCTACGGCTTTGTCGGTATCGTTGGTTACGCTAATGGTGGTCGCTTGTCCCGAATCCAACTTTTCCGCGATAGTGGCCCCTGTCGCCCCAGGCGACACACCTGTCAAACTGTATGTCACACCGGAGATACTGAATGTATTACTTGCTTGGCTTAAATGAACCCCATCCAGTTTGAATTCGGCATTTAGACCAGTGATACCCGTAGTGGTGGCAACATCCGAGGGCAGCTTTAGCTTGTCGACAAAAAAATCTCCACCCCAGCTAGCGTCGCCTTCAGTCTTAACAATACTAAGCCCAGCAGAAGAACCCGTATTAGTAGTAGACATGAAAAAACGATCTAGCGTACTATCATAACTGGCCTTCACATTAATACCTGCGCTATTGATTTGGCTAACAAGATCATTGATGCTTCCATTCGGATCAATGGTAATGGATGCACTCGCTGCTCCATTGGCTATCGTGAACTTATACAACCCGGTAGGAGCAACACCATCATAAAACTGGTTGACAATAGTGTCCTTACTTGCCCCAGTCGTTACATTACTCGCACTCGTCAAATTCACACCACTGGCTAACTGCGCAACCACTAAGGAATGATTCACATCCGCTGCCTCAGCATTGGCTGTTGCGGTAACTACCGAGGTGTTACTGGAAGAAACCTTATTCGGGCTTAAAGTCCCCTGGAGTTTGTAATTAAACGTTGTAGTACGAAAATTATTGATATCATCATACACTGTATTGTAGGAAGTCTTTTGCCATTCCAGTACCGTTTTCTTTTGTAGCAAAGCATCGCTTTTTGCTTGCTGCCCCATCATTAACTTTGTTACGATGGAGTCAATATCCATGCCCGAACCAGACAGACCATAAGTGCCTCCGATCGAACTGAATGACATGCCCAACCCCTCCCATCCCTCAACTTACTGCTATATTTTTTTATCCAGTAGTATCCCGACATAATCACGAATCGCGGCCATTGTATCAAGAAATTCATGAGGTGGGAATTCTTTTAGTACTTTATTATCTGTTTGGTCAACGACTTGCACCATTATTTGGTTTGTCTCTTGATGGATCAAGAATCTAATATTTGCATTCATTGCTTGGATAAATTTGTTCATTGCTTCCGTCATTTGGGTTACTTCTTGTAAATCGGCTGGCTCTTTATGAATTTTTTCGTCTGTTTGAGCAGTTACCGATTCATCTGCAAAATTACCCGTATTGGCAGTTGGAACATTGACAACAGGCTGAATAACGGGATTTGTCTGCGCCAGATTAGCAAAACCACCAAAATCCATAGGAGTCTTCACTGCGCTTATATCCATATCGAACACCTCTGCTTGATTTATCTGTTAGTAGATGTATCGTAAGAAGTGGGAGAAAGCTTTAGGGGTAAACGTAAAAAAACATAAATAAAGAGCCAGAAGCAAACGCCCCTGGCCCTTTGGGAAACGTATTAACTTGTCGACAATTAACGGAGTAACTGTAGAACGCCTTGAGGAGCTTGGTTGGCTTGAGCCAGCATCGCGGTAGCAGCTTGGGAGAGGATGTTGTTCTTTTGGAAGTTCATCATTTCCTTAGCCATGTCTACGTCGCGAATACGGGATTCAGCAGCTGTCATGTTTTCGGAAGAGGTTCCGAGATTGGTGATAGTGTGTTCCAGACGATTCGAGTTAGCACCGAGCTTGGAGCGTTCAGCAGATACCTTCTCAAGAGCAGCCTGAATTACAGTGACTGCATTACCAGCGTTAGCAGAAGTACTTACATCCAAGGCAGCCTCGTTGGCAGTGTCATTAGTTCCATCAGTAACAGTATTAGTGGCAGTAAAGCCAGTTGCAGCTGCTGTTCCTGTAATACCAAGAGCTAAAGAACGCATGTCAGCAAAGTCAAGCGTCATCGTCTGGCTTTCGTTTGCACCAATTTGCATGGAGAAGGAGGATTTAGCCTCTACTCCAGCAACACCTGCGGTAGTTGTAGATGCGGTAGCGTTAGCAGTGGCACCGGTGTCACTAACCACAGGTCCCGTCGCAGATTCTTGACCTGCTTTTTGAACCAATTGAACATCAGCACCCGAAACAGTTGCTGTATACTTAGCTGAAAGTATTGCATTACCGTTAATGGCAGCAGCCAAAGTTGTCGCCTGGGTAGTTGCGTCTGTCATATCAAATGTAGTTGCACTGCTACTACCACTTGCAGCAGTAAAGACTTCTCCATCAATAGTAACCGTCTCACCTACAGAGAATGGCGCACTAAGAACAGCCTTATAGTCCCCTGCAACTGCAGTTACAGCAGCAGTCGTAGTGCCTGAAGTAGCATTCAAGAGCTTCTGACTGTTGAACTCAGTGGTGTTGCCAATACGATTGATTTCGGAAGTTAGCGAGTTAAGCTCCTTCTGAATTTCGCCGCGATCTGTGCTCGTGTTGGTATCATTACCACCTTGAACCGCCAATTCGCGCATACGTTGGAGAATACTGTGAGTTTCGCTTAACGAACCTTCAGCTGTCTGAATCATCGAAATAGCGTCTTGGGAGTTACGAGCCGCTTGGTCGAGTCCACGGATCTGACCGCGCATTTTTTCGGAAATAGCGAGACCAGCAGCATCGTCACCGGCTTTGTTGATACGTAGACCTGAGGACAGTTTCTCCAGCGACTTGGCGCTGTTGGCGTTGTTAGTGCTCAACTGACGATAGGTGTTCAGGGAAGCCATGTTGTGATTGATAATCATAAAAAATTCCTCCTTGATTTTTATGCCAGGCATCCTTGCCCGTGCATTTTGTGAGTTGCCTGCAGTAGAACGCTTCACCCTCCGGCCGGTTGGGAAAAGGTTTCTACTACACTTGCTTACTACTTATATCGCAGGTTTACGACTTTTACCTTAGGGTTAATACTGGCCAAAATTAACCATCTATACTACAATTAGTCGTTCATTCTTCTAATTGCTCTGGTTTTCATCTTATTTCCCAAAATCAAATTAAGCGAAATTAAGCGAGCGCTCCCCCGACCAACGGGATCGCATCCAATGTCATCGGGCTATCCAATCCCAACGGGGTCTGATCCTCACACAATTTAGACACAATTCTGACAATTGCAAAGAGTCCCTGGAGGCCAATAACATCAGGCATTCCAGGGATCATTCAATGATACACGATGTAGTTGTGTCACATTCACAGAAAAAGAGTCAATACTAAGAGGTACCGGGGTATGACCCCAACACATCTTGAAAAGATCGTGAAATATCGTGACGCGATGCCCATAAAATGGTATAATAATAGTAAGCTGACGAAGAGAAAGGGGATGCTTAATGCCAACAATTTGCATGTTTCGAGGAATTAAAATTTATCTAAACTACTTAGAACATCAACCTCCTCATTTCCACGCTGAGTATGGCGAATACGAATGCAGTATATCGATTAATGATATAGAGTTGTTAAGTGGTCAGATGCCCAACAAACAATTGAAAATGATATTTGGATGGGCGGCGTTACACCAAGACGAATTACAGGAGGAATGGTATCTAGCGCAAACTCATAAGGAGCTATTTCCTATTGAACCTTTAAAATAGATTTAGGAGGTGTCGGCTTGGCTAATGTAATAACGGACCAAAAAGTAAAAGAGTATTTCTTAAGTGGAACACGAAAAATCACAAAGGTTATCCCATGTAACGATTACATTTTAACATTAGAATTTGATAATGGTGAAATTAAGACCTTTGATATGTCCGATAAACTCTTTGGAGTTTTCGAAATACTAAAAGATAAAGATAAATTTAATGAAGTGTTTATTGACGAGCACGGTAACATTGCTTGGGATAAAGATAAAACTGTTGAATCTAAAGCTGTCTGGAACAATAGAATTGATATTTGCAAAGATTCTCTTTTTATGGCTTCTACTCTTGGAGGGAAGCAGAACTACGGGACCAGCTAACGAGGATAGAGTCAGCGGCGAATAAAGGAAGAGCAAAAGGCGAAGCTATAATGGCCCAAGATATCCTATGTCAATTCCTCGAAGTCAGTTTTGGTGCAGAATCTCAGGCCCTTCAGGAGACGGTACGCACGATCACAGACTTGGAGGTACTCAGTCGGATTACAAACCAAATTTTTCTAGCTGCTCAATTTGAGGAAGTAAGCGCTCTCATTCAGAGTAGTTTGCACCCACATTAGGACTTGCACAAAGGGTTCTGACCCCCTCAGGATTTAAAAGAAACTCCTACGAGGTCGCACCCTCACACAACGACAAACTGTTGTTACTATTCTGAAATTGGCCCCAAGCAGCCTTGCCTAATGCTCGACTTAAATATTCCCTAAATTAAATATAGAAGTAAGATGCACAGTGCGCCTTACTTCTATATTTGTAATGCTTTCAGCATATCCAACTCCAACAAATCATTGGGAACGGCGGCTTGTTTGTTTTCTGCCGCGATGGCATCGAAAATCTCGCCACGGTAGATCTTGATCTTTGTAATAATGCTATCAGTTTCCTGGTCTGTCATGACTAATATCTAACCGATTATAATGCTTATCCCATGTAACCACATCCTCCGGGGGGTTGGCTTTGGCATGTGCCGCAATATAAGCATCCACAAAATCAACCTTTTTAGCGGAAAAATCAAGCAGAGCTTGTTGTACGACGGGCTTTTCCTCAGTTTCAACTCCAATTGCATTAGTGAATTTCAACAAGGTATCAGAAATGTCTGTTGGTTGTGCTTCGTAAAAGGACTCTAATACCCAACAACACTCGGCCACAACTATGGCAGACAAGCGCAAAACTAATTCTCCCATCTCGACTTTTAGAATCATATCTTCAGCTTCTTGTGCCATCTCTTGGGGATCACCCGTAATAATTCGGATGATTACATTAGTGTCCAACCAAAGTCTCCTCGCCAACTATCCTTCCTCCCCGTCCTTTAACTCTTTTTGTGCCATCTTCTCATACGCTTCTTTTCTGATTTCATCAACTGGTTTAAATGACTTATGTGTTTTTAGAATCCCAAATAGTTCCGTAATACGTTGCCTCTTAACAACTTCAACCTTAACTTCACCGTTCTTCTCAGCAATAAATGTCAAGTGATCTCCCTCACCAATACCTAGCTTTTTTCGTATTTCCATAGGGATAACTATTTGCCCACGGCTAGATATTCTGCTCGTAGCCTTTACTACGCTGAGTGCTTGGTCGTCAGAAAACTCAATTATACTCATTTCGAGCCCCCCTTACTTACTTACTTACTTACTTACTTACTTACTTACTTACTTATCTTTTATTCTTACTTATCTTTTATTCTTACCTATATAATAATCTTACCTATCTGGATTGTCGAGTATTAATAATAATCTTAGGGGGGTAGCGTCTTTGCTCCACCTTGGGACAACACCCTCCACTTGCCTAAGCGGTTTGAACCCTGTAGGTGCATCGGCGCTCCACTCAGGGCCAATTCGGTCGCTGAACCGCTAAGCACCTCTCCACAGGTGGAGCTAAGCGGATCCCCCCCTAATCTTATTACTCGTGTCGATAAGCCTCGCCAAGGGGACTGGTATTTCCTGAAATTTATCGATTTGAATCTGTTCAGGCAAGGGCCTCCCGGTCGCTCCTTGCCAAAGGGGTCCCCCTCAAGATTTAACCAAGTTAGAACGCTCCCCCGGGGTAACGACCCCAACACAATTCGAGACGATTAATACAGCCACTAACTAGGTATATCCTAAGCTAGTGGCTGTTTCTTATGCTCGTATATCAAGAGTAGCTCGTGAATTTCGTTTAACGGACAACTCCGTGGTCTTGGTTGTCTCACTAGCTAAAAACGTTATTGCATCCCCCTGATTCGTTGCAACGCCCATAGCCATTTTCAGGACGGAGAGGCTCGCCTGTTCTCGTTACAATTTCACGATCTCTTCAAGGGGGAGCCCTGTAATTTCTGCGATGAGTTCGACTGATAACCCTTTCTTTAAAGCCGCCTTGGCTGTCAGTACTTTTCCCTCTTCTCGTCCTTCTTCTTTTGCAGTATCTAAAATCCCCACCTCTTGCCCTAGATAGGCCAGATAGTCATCATATCCCCGCCGTTCTTCCTCGCTCATCATGAGATAATCCAGTTTCTTGGCCGCCAGCAAGATTCCGGGTGACTTGAAGTCCTCACGTATTTTACCATGCTTAAAAAAATACACCCATTCGTCAATATCCTCATGGATCATATCCTCAAACTTTTCCACATAAATCATGTAGTATTCTGGGAAGACATTTTTGCTGGTAACTACCGCTGTTTCTTGGTGTTTTGCCTTAGATTCGGGGGAAAGCCCTCCCGTCCGGTCGGCCTTTCCAACGGGGTCGTACCCTCACACAATAGGAAACTATTCTGACAATTTATGCACGATTTGCGATACTCCCCAACTACATTTCTAGCCTCTTGTTCCAACAAAGGGCGTGGGACTTTTCTGTCTGATCATACTTCAAGAAATGTGCATCTAGTCTATCGTGGTTCTTCATAAAGCTAATTCTCATATTCCTAAACGCCAATCCTATGATTGACTGTGCATGAAATTCATTCAATTGACTTTAGATTTTTATATTTATTAAATTTTGTCCTTAGAAAACATCTAGATGTCAGGCAACCGATACTTTTTATATAGAAAGCTCCGTTTAAGGCAAACAGCAACAAAGTCCTTCGTTATGGACTTTGTTGCTGTTTGTGATGAAACTCGCGGCACATATTAATTCCTTTTTATGGTATTGATATGTGCCGTGTTGTATAATGTTATTATTCAGTCATTATGTTAGCGTTGATAATAGTTGTCTGTAGGTGGTTTAACTACGGTAGATTTGCTAAAATAAATTATAGAACTAGAGGAAGGATGAAGTTGCCATGGCTGGGAGCAAAAAGAGTAAACGCAAACAGATATCAACGGACGATGGGTTTCTGATGTCTCCAAAGGTAGACTTTGTTTTCAAGCTGATTTTTGGAGATGAGAAGAACAAAGACCTGCTAATAGCCTTTCTCAGTGCAGTACTAGGTGTGCCCGCAGAAGACTTTGAGTGGATAGAAATCATCAATAGTGAGCTTCTAAGGGAGTTTTCAGAGGACAAAAAAGGAATACTAGATGTACGTGCAATGACAAAACAAGGAAAACAAATCGATATAGAAATACAAATATTACCCACTGAATTCATACCCGAAAGAACCATGTTCTACTGGTCCAAGATGTATATTAGTCAAGTAAAGCCGGGAGATACCTATGATTTGCTACAAAAATGTATAACTATAAACATTGTGGATTTCAAATGTACTCCACTCAAAAAATTACACTCCAGTTATCATTTGACTGAGGATTCAACGGGCTACCGATTGACGGACATTTTAGAGGTCCATTTCTTAGATTATCCAAACAAAAACAGAATCCAAACCTTTCATCATTATGCCATATATTCAAGTAGTTTTTCATGAAGAAAGGTTTGGATTTCTTTCATTCCATGATCGACCTTACCCCACAGAAATTTGCAA